>Ga0137297_10026_pt1 | contig 136329 bp, 99 predicted proteins | sample RamsorincwithD2O_FD_97191 | JGI IMG/M metagenome (GOLD analysis project Ga0137297, IMG submission 97191) | Mouse cecal microbial communities from Vienna, Austria - Mucin amended with D2O | ecosystem: Host-associated > Mammals > Digestive system > Large intestine > Cecum | place: Austria: Vienna...
GTAGCAGATACTGTTGCCGCCGTTCATCGTATAGGATGTCCGCCTGCTTCCCGCATCGTAGGCCAGTTTCTCCGTCCTGCCGGAAGGATCCGTGACGCTCGTCAGGTTCTGCTCCAAATCATAGGTATACGTCGTCTTCCTGCCCAGCGCATCGGTGATACTGGTCAGGTTGTTCATGCTGTCGTAGGTGTATTTCGTCTTCTGCCCCATGGGATCCTGCACGTAAATCAGGTTCCCCAGGATGTCGTAGCCGTAGTTCGTCTTCTCCCCGCCGGTGGCTGTTTTGCTGGTCAGGTTGTTGTGGTTTCCCCAGGTGTAGCGCTCCGTCAGGTTCATCCGGTCTGTGAAGGCCGTCAGCCTGCTCCCCGCGTCGTAGGTGTATTTCTCCGTCTCTGCTAACGGGTTCTTCGTGCCAGTGAGACGGTCGTCTTTGTCGTAGCTTCTCTCATAGAGATAGCCCTTCGGATCGGTGATGCCGGTCAGGTTATAGTTGTTATCGTAAGCGTAACCTGTGATCCGCTCTCCCGGCCTGTTGATGGAGGTGATGTGTCCCTCTTTGTCATAGCCTACCGCTGTGATCTTTCCTTCCGGATCGGTGGCCGCTGTCAGGTCGTCGATCAGGTTCCAGGTGTACTGCGTGGTGTAGCCCAAAGCATCTGTATAACCCGCCATGTTTCCACGGATATCGTAACTGTAAGAGCTTACGCCGCCCAGAGCGTTTTCTGCCGTCTGCACCCGGTGCATGATATCGTAGGTGTAGCTCTCTTTTCTTCCAAGGCTGTCGACGCTCTGAGTGATATTGCCCCTTGCGTCGTAGGTGAAAGTTTTATTCAGCCCTAACGGTGTAGTGATCCCTGTCAGACGGTGCACTTTATCGTAGCTGTAGGTATAAACGCCGCCGTCCGGGTTGGTCAGGCTCTTCACCAGGCCGTTTAAGTCTACTTCGTAAGCTGTCAGATTTCCCTTTGCATCGGTCTTTCCCGTGACGATGTCATGTTTATCATAGGTGTAGGACGTCACTGCATTAAGCGGAGAAACCTCTTTCACAAGGTTGTCCATCAGGTCATAGCTGTAGGATGTCACAAGGCCGTTGGGATCCGTTATGCTGCGGATACGTCCCGCTTTATCGTAGATATAGCTTTCTTTGTTCCCCTCCGGTGTGGTAATGGAGAGGAGCCTGTCCATGGCGTCGTAGAGATACGCTGTCTTTCCGCCGTTGCCGTCTATATAAGCCACCGGCCTCTGCAGGGCATCGTAAACATAGCCTGTCTTCACGCCGTTGCCGTCGGTTACTCCTGTCAGGCTGCTGTTTTTATTGTAAGTGTAGGCGGTCTCTGCGCCCAGAGGATTCACTTTCTGTGTCAGGCGGTTTAACTTATCATAGCCGTACTGGTATACCGCTTCTCCGGGTTCCGTGGTCTTAACAAGGTTCCCCGCGCCGTCGTATTCGTAAGCGATGCTCTTTCCTTCCGCATCCACGGTCTCCACAAGATCGTCCCTTGCATTATAAACGTAGGATGTCTGTGCCGTATCGATACCGGTGCTCTTCACAATCCTGCCGAAGATGTCGTACTCGTAAGCGGCTGTTCTGCCGATGACGTCCTTCTGCTCCGTCAGGGAGCCCCGCTCATCGTAGGTATAGGTCATCTCATTATCTGCGTTATCGAAAGCCTTTACCACTCTCCCCATCGCATCGTAGGAGAAATAAGTCGTGAGCCCTGCCCGGTCTCTGCTGCTCACAAGGCGGCCCAGGCTGTCGTAGCTGAAGCCTTCCGTATCGCCGTTCGGACAGACGATCTTTAACAGATTTCCTGCCGCGTCGAAGCTCTGTTTTGTCTCCCTGCCCAGCACGTCTGTAGAGGAGATGAGCTGTCCCAGGGCGTTGTACCGGTAGGTTGTTAACCCCTGCCCGGCGTCGTTGATCTGGGTGATCTGGCCTAAACTGTCATAGACGAACTGCGTCTCGCCGCCCAGAGCATCCACCATCTTTGTCAGTTCCCCGATGGCGTCGTATTCATAGGAGGTCACTGCCCCTTCCGGATCGGTCACGGTCAGGAGGTTCCCCATCTTATCGTAGGTGTAAGATGTTTTTCCTTCCAGCGCATCCAGCACCGTAATCAGTCTGTCCGCTTTATCAAAAGCATAGGCTGTCCTGTTGCCGTTCTGGTCTGTGGTGGAGAAGAGATTTCCTGCGCCGTCGTAGCCGTAGGAGAAGGTATATCCCAGAGGATCTGTCTCCCCGGTGATCTGGTTTTTGCCGTTGTAGCTGTAGGTATATTTTTTGCTCTCGTCGTCCTGTACAGCGGAGAGATTTCCTGCGCTGTCGTAAGACAAAGATGTCACAAGCCCTTTCTGGTCAGTCTGCGAGGAAAGTCTTCCTGCACCGTCGTAAGTGTAGGAGACGGTGGTGCCGTCTGCATAAGTTACGCCTGTTACTCTGCCGTCTTTATCATACTGATAGGCGGTGGTATTGCCTTTGGCGTCTGTTTTAGTCAGCGGTTTATTCAGGACGGTATCATAAGAAAATCCTGTTTTTACCCCTCTCTTATCCGTATATCCGGTCAGATTTCCATTGGCATCATACTCATAGCTCTGTGTATTGCCCAGTGCATCCTTCTCCTTCACCAGACGGTCCCTGCTGTCGTATTCATAGGTAATCGTATTTCCCTGAGCGTCTGTCTCGGAGAGGATGTTGTAATTCCCGTCGTAAGTATAGGTGAGGGTATTGCCCAGCGCATCTTTTCCGCCCGTCAGGTTGTAGACGCCGTCGTAGGTGAACTCCGCTTTCTTTCCGTTCTTATCTGTAATAGCGGTCACATTTCCTGCCTTATCGAAGGTGATGGTCTCCGTGCCGCCCTCGCCATCTGTCTCGCTGATGTTCCAGCCGCGCTTATTATAAGCGTATTTTTTCACATGACTTAGCGCATCCGTCTCCGTCAGCATCCGGTTCATGGCATCATAGGTGTAGGCCGTCGTATAGCCGTCCCCATCCGTTACGGAAGCGGGAACCGCCTCAGTCCCTTCATAGTGGTAGATCGTAGTATTGCCGTTCCCGTCGGTCAGGGAGGTGCGGCGGTTCAGCTCGTCATAGGTGCAGACAATGCTTCTGCCGCTGCCGTCCGTTACCTTTACTGCATTCTCGTGCTCATCGTAAGTATAGGTCGTCACGTTTCCGGAAAAATCCGATTCCGTCAGGATCTGTCCGGCGCTGTCGTAGGACATCGTCTTTACTGCACCGTCCGCCCTTGTCTCCTTGATGACGCGGCCTTTTTCATCGTTTTCATAGCGGGTGGTGTTTCCCGCCTCATCTGTCTTCGCCGATAGATAGCCGTTGCTGTCATACGCGAAGCGCTCCGTCTTTCCGTCCGCATATTTCACCTCTGTGGTGCGCATCATGCTGTCGTAGGTGTAGACGGTGGTATTCCCGTTGTTGTCTGTCGTGGTGGTGCTGTTTCCGCTGTAGGAAAGCTTCGCCACGTTTCCATTCGCGTCCTTCTGGCTGGTTACCCGGCCTTTTTCATCGTAGGTATTCTCCACCACCGCAGCGCCGTTCTCATCCTGCCAGGATGTCATGTGGTGGGCGCTGTCGTACTGGTAGCTTCTAAAGGTGCCGTCGCCGTATGTAACCTTTACCAGATCGTTGTTTCCGTCGTAAGTATAGGTAATCTTGCTGCCGTCCGGCAGGGTGATCCCTGCGATCCGCTGTTTCTCGTCCATCTGCACGGCAAAGACCTTCCCCGAAGGTGTCACGATCGCACAGAGGTGGAAATCCGTATCATACACCAGCTCTGTCACGTTGCCGTGGATGTCTGCGATGCTCTTTAACAGACCGAAGGCGTCGAAGCCGTGGACCGCACCCGACGGATCTGTCACTTCCCAGCCCTCTTCGGTCTGCTCTAAGGTATAGTCGTAGCCTTCCGGCGCTTTCCAGCCGCCGCTTCTGCTGTTCCTTCCTGCGCCGGCTTCCGCTGCAGGACTGCTTTCTGTTCCGTCTTCTGCATCAGCTTCGCCCGTCTGGCCGGTCACTGCTTCCCCTGTCCTCTCTCCGTCGGCCGCATTATCTTCTTCCGTATCTCCGGCCTCTCCCGCAGTCATAATTGTACCGCCATCAAAAGGCAGCACCATCCCGTCGGCCGCAGAGTACAGTACCCTGCCGTCTCCAAGGAACGAAAGATTCTCACTGTAAGGCGATGCCCAGCCTGCGCCGAACATGTTCCCATAATAAGCCCCTACGGAGCTGTAGTTTCTCTCCAACGAGAACGTCCCGCCGATATCCGTTAAGGCCGCGTCCTCCTGCGTCATGTAAAAGCTCCCGGTATTTAAGTTCACCGGCTCAAATCCAAACATGCAGTGGGTTCCCCTGCCCCGCAGCAGCCCGTCGATCAGCGCCTGCGTGTCATAGTCAAACGCCAGGTTGCTGTATGGCTCCGCTGTCTGCGGGTTCCGGATAAAGATCCGGTCCCCCTGGACACAGAGCATGTCCGGCATGTCGTTATCTTTTAAGATCGTGTTGATATCTACCCCGTAGTGGTCCGCGATCCGGGGCAGCACGTCGATCAGTTTTTCTTCATAGATCAGGAAAGTATCGCTGGTCTTGACCTCGCTCTTTGCCGGTTCTCCGGTTACAAGGTCCTTCCCCTCCGCTGTGGCTTCCACATGATAGACCACGTCGGTCCGCAGGGAGCCGGTATCCCCCTGCCAGTTGTATCTTCTGCCCTTGTTTTCTCTCGCCTCAGGGTAATCCGCCCGGTAGAGATCGGAATCCGGGTATACCAGCGCATCCGCCGCCTGCACTGTTTTTCCGCCGCCGTCAGGCACCAGCGTATAGGTTACCTTCGATCCCGCCTGGGAGATCCCCTCCGCCAGCACAGACAGGGTGGTGCTTCCGCCGGAAATGCTGTCCGAAAGGATCGGCTCCACCTCCACCGTCAGGTCGTTGATATCCAGGTTGGCCAGGTCCGTCAGCACGCCTGTCCAGGAGACCACCAGCTTCGGGCCGTAGGAAGACGAGCTTCTGTTGTAAAATACCTCGCACTGCATCTTCCCGGCGTCGGAATCCCCGCTCTTCTCCGTCTCCGCCTTCATGACAAAGCCGTAGTTCGGGTTTTCCCCGTTGATCCAGCCCGCCACCGCGTCGGTCACATCGTAGGTAATGCTCTTCCCCCTGGTTGTGGAAGGCTTTGCGTCCACAAAGCTCCTGCCAAGCGTCAGCTGGGAATTCCAGGACAGCCGCCCCGGATCCCAGTCTTCTGTTACCCGGTAGAGGCCAAACTGGGACTTCCCCTTGCTCCAGCCTGTCTTCTGGGTGACGGACAGACTTGCCCCGGTGTTCTCCGCCTCCGCCATCAGGGCGGAGAAGTCATAGTCGATCTTCATGTAGGTCCGGCAGTTTAAGTGTCTCGTGCCGAAGCCTTTATAAGTGCCGGATACCTCCCCGTCGTCATAGCCCACGAAGGGGTAGCCGTTGTCCCCGATCACCGACCGCGGGGAACCCTCCTCCGCGCAGGCAAACGTAAAGGCCGAGGGGCCTACGTTCACCGCCGTGGGATCGATCCGCACGGGGTAAACCCGCTCTTCCGCCGACAGCCAGTCCTTGTCTGCCTCCACGGTGATCCGGTAGGTGTCTTCCTCTGTCTCTTTCAGGGAGAGTTTGACTGCAAAGGACATCTCCCCCGCCGCGTCTTCCATCTCCGGCGCTTCTAAAAAGTACACCGGTTCTTCTTTACTGTCTTCGTATAAAATAACCTGGTTGTCCTCAATCGCCGCTTCCAGCCCGTCTGTCCGCAACAGGTAGGAGAAGGTATTCCTGTCTGTCTCCTCCAGTAAAATAACATCCTCTTTCAGGCTGTCCCCCAGCACCGTATACTGGTAGTCTATGCCCGGGAAGACGTCGCTGTAGCGGATCGCGTTGTCCGCCGTCAGGCTCCTCGTGAAATCCCCGTCCTCCGGCAGAAGCTCTAACGTATGGCCGGAAGCGTAGATATAGATCCCCTCTGATTCGGAGAGCTTCTCCGGCAGGGAGACCGCCATGGGGCCGTTTCCGTTCTCATACCGCAGGCTCCCCAGGGCATATCTGGCCATGGCTCCTGTGGAGAGGGTGTTGTCTGTCTTCTGTAAATCGCCTTCCTCGTCTATGTACCAGGAGGCTGAGGGGCCGATCACGGTCACGTAGGAAGCCTTTCCTGTCTCTACGTCCGCCTGCTTTTCGCTGCCCGCTTTTCCTGCATCTGCCGGGCCACCGGTTTCTCCTGTGCTCTCTTCCGCTGCAGGCACTTCCCCGGTCAGGTAGGTCCGGCTGTACGCGTCGTAGGCGACCAGCTCCCCGTAGTCCTCCTCTTCCGCTTCCGGGTAATAGTTTTCCGGCTCCCGGAGTATGGGATCGTTGCCGGAGACGTCCTCGAGGATATCATTGCCGGAGACGCTGGTGTCTGATGCATCCGCTTCTGTTTTCCCGGAGTTATCTGCACCGCTGTTTACAGCACCATTCGTACCGTCATCTTTTCCGGCACTGTCTTGATCCGTTTCCGTATCCGCAGCACTGCCGCCGGAAGGATCCGTTCCGGGATCTTTCCCTTCCTCTTTTCCGGTATCCGGTTTCTCCTCTGTATCCGGCTTTTTGTCATCCGTATTTTGACCGCCGGCGCCTTCTTTCTCTGTATTCTCTGTACCCTCTATGTTCTCTCCGCCGGCCTCTTCCTTCTTATCACCGCCGGTGTTTTCCTTCTTATCGTTTCCATCCGGCGTACCGGTATCCTGGGTACCGCCGTCATCTCCGGCAGTGCTGCCGGTTTCCTCCCCCGCACTGCCCGTATTTTCCTGCACGGTCCTCACTGCGCCGGCGTTTTTCTCCTCCGCACGCACCGCCACGGCCGCGCCGTCCTGCAGCACCATGATGAGCGCCAGCAGGAAGCTGAGCGCTCTTAACTGCCATCTTCGTCTTTTACCCATCGTGTTTTCCTCCTAAGTAAATATTAGATTTTAGTCCAAATGACTTTCCCTTAAACACAAGATAGCAAAACAAAAAAATTTTTCAACATGTTGACCGCCAATTGTAAATGTTGACCGCGAATTGTTGGTTTTTGATAAATAAAAAGGACATCAAGGAAGCGATTCTGACAATCTGAGAAGACTGAGGGATAATTAAAAGTTATCCGTTAGACTGGATTATGAAGGAAGCGAAACGAAGGATAAAGAGATGAAAGAACTCATACAGTGGAAGAATAATAGGGGAAAAGGCTTTGAGGATTTGGTCAAAGAAATTTTAAAGCAAATGTTTCCCGACATTTCCTTTATACAAACAAGCTATGTTCATGACGGTGGCAAAGATTTTTATTCTGTCGGCAATAATTGTGACGAGACTATTTGGGTTGAGGCTAAAAATTATAATAATCATCTGGAATTAAGTAAATTTTCTAATACGTTTATCATGGCTGATATATCAGAGATTAATCGTATTATTTTATTTTCCATGTCTGCATTAACCAATGGCGCCAAAATTAATGTTGCCCGATATGCCGCATATCATAACAAAAAAATTTCCGTTTATGCCGGTAACGATATAATGATTTTGCTAAGGAAATACAATAAGGCTATTGCTATTTCAGATTATGTAATTGATTTAAGCGGCACATTACAAACTAAGATATACTCAGACATAAAAGAAATAGACCAGCCAGTTTCCGTCACCTACGAGTATTATTACGCAAGGCAGTTTAATCTCACCTATCGGCGCGATAAAGATAACAATATCAATAAAAGTAATTTACAATCCCTACCGCTTTATTCCCTGATTGCTCAGGAAATTCATATCTCAAATCACGATTTATTCCAATCTAAAACGGTAAAAATAGACTGTTCCGAATACAAGGCAGATCATGTGGAGTCTTATTTTTACGGTACGGAACCTGATGTTGTAACGATCTGTCCTGCCTCAACCAGTATTATAGTCGTATTCTTTAAAATAACAAATGCATTTAACAAAATAGAACTGCCGACTATCAAATTTGAGACTAATGTTACATTTGAGGACTCACATTGTTTGAATATGGTTGAATGTTGCTGGCTGGGAGAAATTCCGTATATGGGAGAGGGATGGAATAAATTACAGGAAGCCATAAAAACTTTAAAAAAGGATCCGTCTAAAAAGTTCATAGTGCTAAAAGGGAAAAGCGGTGTCGGGAAAACACGTTTTCTAAAGGAAATATCGGGATATTATTTTCAAAAAGGTTATCGGATTGTCTCTTTGGATTATCAGTCAATAACCGATCTGTCATTAAAGAATGTCCTGCAAAGCATTCTATTTAATATTTTTAATCTTGAAAAAAGTAACCATGAGAATGTTGAGTATATAGATCAATTCGGCGAAAAATATAAAGATTTTTATGATGTTCTGTTTAATGAGGACTATAATTTTACAGAACATATTGATAAGTTATGTGCATTGTTTTTTTCGCTGTTTACACGCAAAAAGATACTTTTGCTTATAGATAATATACAGGATATCAATGCTGAAGCGGTAACCTTTTTTGAACGATTCCTATTTGATATTAATAATTCATCTGATTTAAAATCGCTTTTTATCCTATGCTTTAATCAGGATTTTTTGTTTCAAGGTAAGTCATCCACAAAACTCCTTGCATATCTTGAACAACTAAACGGTGCGCTACCTGTAATACTAGAAAATTTTAATGAACCTGACGCAAAACTATACTTGCATGAATGCCTTGATCCTCGCGGATTGCGTTCGGACTTGTATTCCTATTATGATGACATTATATCGCGATTTGGGACAAATCCATTTGTACTAAAACAGCTAATGTTATATTTGAAACAACGCAAAATTTTAACCTTTGTGGATGCAATGGTATGCATATCTGATTATGATGGTATGAAGGCCGTATTAAGTGAATTGCCAGAGGGTGTCAACAATATACTAAAATATCGATACACTCATTTACTTGGGAATGTACCAATCCAAAATAATAACTATTTAGACAGGATTATATGGAGCGTATTGTTTTTAGGTAGTGTTCAGTCTAATTTTGTAACAAAACTCAATCTTGATAAACAAGGCATTCAATTTTTATTGGATTATGGATTTCTCGAATATAATGAACAATCAGAGATTGTTTTTTGTCATCAATTGATAGAAAAAAGCTTTTGTCTATATTTTATGAATAATCAACATATCGAAAATCCGTCATTACAATTTATTAATGATGAGGCGTTTTTACGTCATTTTTTTGATGTTACGAATAGGATTGGAAAAACTAATTTGTGCGTCGAAAATATGCTGTTAAGGACACGACTTGATTTAATGGAAACCGAGAATTTTAATTGTGCGTTAAGGCGATTGACTTTAGAATCTCCGCGCACAATTCTGCTTTTGCTTGTTATTACTTCAATAAATGAATGTCTAAATGCCGGTATAAATGCCGATCCGAATTTGGAATTCAGAGCTTTATATTACCTTAGTATAGCTTGTCAGGACAGGCTTAATGTACGTTTAGCCGGCTTATATATGAAAAAATCAATACTGTATGAACAGGAAACTTATTCCAGAAAATTGACCGCGAAGAAAGATATGATCCAATTTTTTAAACACCATGTTTTTCAACTTCCCAGAGAAGAAAAACTTGCTTTTCTTGATTGGTTATTAGAAGAGTCTGATAAATTTAGCCTATCAAAAAGCGAATACGAAAATTTCCTTGGCTGGCTCCATAACCGATATAGTAAAAATTTATGTGAATTCCATTCTTTTGACAAAGCATTATTACATGTTAAGGCGGCTTTGGATTTAGCATTGAACAAAAACGATTTTTGTTCAGCGGCAGAAGCTGAAATTGAGTACGGCAATATTTATGCTTATTTTGACGCTGAAAAGGCGATTCAACATTGGAGGAAAAGCGTATATTACATATCTATATGTGGTAACGACAGTTACTATTTTCAGGTATATGAACACGGATACTATGTTTTGAGCAAGTTGTTTGCAGGCACTATATCAGATGATCTCCCAGAAAAAATCAGTAAACTGCAAGATCTGCGCGATAAAACATTTCTATATCAGCAATTGTTTATAGATGATATATGCGCCGATTATTATATTATACAATATATGAACGAAAACTGTGGGCTTCAGATACTTAAAGATATGATACCACAATTATCTCGAATGAAAGCTGATAGTTATAACTACACACCTGAAATCACCATGTTAGCGACATATAAATTATTTACTGTATATCGTTTGATCTGTGAGGCAGAACCAACTGAGGTAAATAGGGATATTGCTAAAGCCTTTATCTATGAATTGATAAAAAATGATCTTTTCGCCGAAGGTAAACTTTCATATTCAAAAATGATACTATATGATATCCTTGATTTTTGTAGAGATAAAAGAGATTTAGGAAATGAAATTATGCATGAATTGCCTGAAAATGCCCAAAAACTTTTCTTGCAATTAATAGATGCATCCGCCGACAATGGTCATTTCCATGCGATAACTCTTCTCAGCGATCAGAAAAAACAGGTGAATCTGCTTCACTTTAACTATATTTTCTGAATGATAAGATCATTTTCGCGAAAAGAAAAATTCCACCATTTATCATCCTTGATAATATGGCAATCATGAGGTATTAAATATGCCATACGGGTGTGCAGTCGATACAGGTCTCCATATAGAACATCTGTAAGGCGTATTTCTTTCTCTACAGATTCCATAGGAACAAAGTAACAATCGTCTATGATGATCTTATATTTTTCCATAAGGACGGATTTTTCTTCTAAGTTTAATTTTTGATCCGTTAAATTTATTAAGATATAATGTGCCCGCTTTGTTTCAAAAAATTCAGGATGATAATAATTTTCATTGATATAGAAATGCTCATTCATTTTTAATGCAATTCCATCACATATTTTATAGTAATCATCATATTCGATGATGTCAAAATCACATATTTTTGTGGGAAAATATACAATTCGACCGGATGTCGATACATGTTTCAAACCGCTGATCTGCTCGGCGTTCCAAAATATTCTTTTGGGATTTTGCACTTTTATTATTCGTATTTCCCGCGAAACTCGAAGCATTTCAGAAAGTATTGAAGCACAAAATGCTTCTGGGTAAATAAATAAATTTTCAGAACAATATGCTATCTCGAAATTATCATTTTTAAACGGAAGCGCCAATCCATATAACTCTAAAATATGCGACTCAAAATTCTTGTCTTTAAAACTTACATAGCCTTCCGGATAATCGCGCGTCAATTCATTAATGCAGATACAGTCTTTTTGATCCGGGAAATTAAAAATATATGTTTCCGCTTCTATTAAACTTGTTCTAATATATTTTAATGCCAAATGTATTTTAATCGAATTACCGAAAGTCATATGCAATGCTACCTTGTTTGATGGAAATTTAGCTAAAAAACGATAAAGATTAATTCTATTTGACATAAGGCATTTGTACAGATCTCTCATATGTGGCGCATGGATGGCGTATGCGGATAAATTGTAATCCAACTTTCCCTTTTGATGCAGGCGGTATCCAAACTCGTCATCCTCTACGCCCCATCCCACAAATTTTGTTTCAAATCCCTTAACTTCATTAAATATCTGTTTGGGAACAGCACAATAAGCGCTGTAAAAATATTCCCAGACACTATCAAGGGCAATTTTATCATAAACTAAATGCTGCCTGTCATCCGTGAGAAGATTTAGTCTGATGATTTTCTCGATACTTAACTCTGTTTTTATCATATTTGAATAATCTATTCCCGTAATAAGTTCCATTTGCTGAAGTGTATTGCCACTGCGTATGACATTGCCAACCGCCCCAACATTACCCTTTTCCATTGATTCCCGCATTGACATGATGGCATTTGGCAAAAATATGATATCGCCATCTACAAATAAGAAATAATCATTGTTAGCAAAGGAGGCACCAAAATTTCTGTTATAACCACGATTTCCATGCCGATCCGAATGGACAATTCGAATCTTTCCTTCGAAACGGTCAAACATATGAAGATATTCTATCGATGAATGATCATCGACCACTATAATTTCATCCCCTGGTATCAATTGGCCTATAATAGAATCTATTACATAATCTGTCATATTATTATTGTGAAAAAGAACTATAAAACTGAAATTAATCATATGGTATTCCCCTATCCTAATATCATTCGCATAAACATTCGTTTGTATCTAACATCAAGTCTTTCGCAATCTAGTGTACTGTCAGCATCTGTTCCAAAGTTTTCATTCTCAAATCTAACAGACAACTCCTGAAAATCAATAATCAGGAATTATCCCTTGATTCGTTTCCTTTATAATCCAGTCTAACGGATAACTTTTAATTATCCCTTATTCCTTGTGAATAAATGGACACAACTATCTACTAAAAATTTATTTATAAGCCAAAATTCTTTGTATAAGCCTCTTCTTACAAATTTCACCAAAATACTTCCCTTTTTTAAACATAATACCAAACCCAAAATATTTTTCAACAAGTTGACCGCGAATTGCAAATGTTGACCGCGAATTGTTAATATTCGATGTTGACAGGCCACAAATTCCCCTTTTTTCCTATTTATAAACGTCTAAAAAATCCCTGTTTTGTTATCCCAGTATTTCCCCTCCCATACTCATCTTACATAAAGTAGCTCCGATCCCCGATAGGCCGGTCATCAATGCAGGATTACATCTTTCCCGGGAGGAGAACTCTCCCTGCTCCAGCCGTCCCAATATCCTCTCCTCAAGATCTCCATACTCCCTTTCCAGTTCGGGATCTCTCTCCTGCTGCAGGTATTTCCCCAACGTCAGATAATTCCCCGCCAGCCCGTGGCAAAGACAGAGCTCCTCCTGTTCCACTTTCTCCAGAAAGATCTGTCTGCAGCGTTCCAGATCCCGTTTGATCCATTCAGAAAGATCCGGGATCCCACACTGTTTCAACTTCAGTCTGGAAAGCAGAATCCCAGCAGCTCCATGGCACCATGCGTTATTGCAAAGTCGAAGTCCCTCCGGGTGGCGCATATCCTTCCAGTTTCCGTTTTCGTACAGGCTGTTCTCGTATGCCAGCAGTTCTTTGATCCTCTTCACGTACCGTATGTCTTTTGTCAGATCCAAAAGATGGCTGAAAGCCAATATCAGTCCGCTATTTCCATGCGCCATTCCTGCAAGAGGCATTGCTCCTCCCAGCAGCCGCCATCCTGCCCCGGCTTCCATAGTATCACAACTCTCCCAGATCCGTTCCCCCATCTTCACTGCCGTTTCCAGATAACGCTCCTCTCCTGATGCCCTGAAAAGTTTTGAAAATACGGTCACTGCCCCGGCAAGCCCGGAAAGATAATCCATGGACTGCTCCGTCTCCCAGGTATCCTCCACAGTTTCCGCATGCCGTTTTGCCCATATCAAAAACCGCTCTTCACCGGTGAGCTCATAGAGCAGAAGGTATGTAAAAACACCAGAACCTTCTCCGACAAAAGCTCCTGTATGCCCGGCGTCCCCAATCTGCGTTTTCCCTGCTGTTTCTTTCGTGTAACGAAATAGTTTGTTGACAGACAACTCGTAAATACGGTGATATCTTTCTGATGGGCATTTCAACACTGCCATAGCCAGAAATACTGCGATACCCCCGATTCCTTCATACAGATCAATCCCCGACGGAGCGATTCGAAAATTCCCGGTTTCTTCCACCTGAGGACCGTAAAATCCTATGTCTCCATTGTCGGTTGTAAACGCCATCTCACACACATGATCCGCTATCCTTCGGACCTGTTTCCCTATCCGCTCCTCTCTGAGCCCTTTCCTGCACATGGAACCGGACATGTCTGCTTTCCTGCGGACAAACTTTCTCTTTTCCAGTATGCCAAGAGACAGCGAGATCAGAGACATTTGCCTCTTCAGATCATTCTCTCCGTATCTATTCAGCTTTTCCTCCCATCTGCCATATGCCCCTTCCTGATAAAAAGCAGGAATATCCATCTGGTACAGGGCTTCCCGTTCCTGTTTAGCCAGTTTCTCATCCTTCTGGTTTTTATCCAGAATATGCAAAAACAGCCTCCGTCTCCCGCCGTTTTCCAAATACTCCGGGTAAAAAGAGGTCTGCAGATACATCTGGTACTGCTGGGTGTGGCGTATCAGGTACCTGCTCCCGTCCGAAAATAAAGGTCTGCATTTCTCCGTGAGCTGCTTCTTTTCCTGCAGAAAATACCTGTAAGCATGCTCAAAGCCCTGACAGATTTCCTCTGCATAAACTGATGGATCCGCCCTCTCCCCCAGAAAAATTGGCAAACTTCCCGAAAGTTCCGCCTCCCCCGGCTCATAGGCTATATGGATATTTGAACTTTCAGGCTCCTTTATCACCGGGATGCGAAACGGTGTTTTTACCTTCTCCCCCCTGTTAAGCGCATTCAGAATAATGCCTTTCCCGTCGCTTCCCCAAGTAATGACAGGCAGAATACCGACACTCAATACTGAATGTTTCAGTTCTTCAGCTACCATCCGATCTGCATTTTCATGTACTGCAATCTCATCGCCGTGATTCCCCGGCAGTGTCTCCAGATCGACAGGAATCGGATATTCCCCGGCAGCAATAATATTTTCTCCATGCATGTCGCTCATATCCATCAGCCAGCACAGGAAAAGCAGTATCCCCATTCTCTGAAAATACCTTTTTACTTCCTCCGCACTCTCACAAGGGCGCTGCTCTACATAAGATTCCCAGCTGTAATCTTTCCCTGCCAGAATCCGGACACTCTGAAAGGTAAGACCGGCCCTGTGGCAAAACTGTCCATACAGTTCCAGAAAACACTGATCTTTTTCCAGATTCCGGGGTTTATAAATGAGGATCTTCTGATTATCCAAAAATATTTTTGCCACCGTCCGTCCGCCATGATGAGTATCAGAAAGACCGCTTTCTATTTTTACTATCTTTCTAAAAGGATTTTCAGGAAATAACTGTTTCCTTAAATCCTCCGCATCTTCAGATAGTCCAGACATGATACGTCGAACCTGTTGTATCACAGTCATGATTCGGAGAAGCAGCAAACGTTTCATCTCCGGATACCGTTTACACAGCTTTTGAATATAATTCCGGTCATTTAAAAACCATTCCTGATAGTTACGGTATTCTTCACTGGGAATAACTCCCCGCAGCGCTCCCTTCTCTCTCTGTAAATAAATGTCCTGAATCAATACCCGTATGGGTATCCAGGATGCAGACGAATAAAAATTGGAAAGTATCGTATTTTTAAGATCTTCCTCACCGATCATCTCGGATTTTCCGGCATATTTTACTGCAAGCCTGCCAAAAAAGCGATAGAAATTCCCAAAAATTCCTTCGGAAGGATACGCTTCCCACCCTTTTTCTTCATCGAACAGCTCCTCACAGAGAACTTCCAGCACAAATAAATCTCCGTCAGAAGTATCAGAGTATCTTTCCCCTTCATCGACATCTTCCTTTATGATTTTCTCACATATCTCTTTTCCCAGAATGGCTTCCCAGTATTCTCTGTTTTTCTGCAGTTCATGCTTATAGTTCATCTGTATTTCTTTTCACTCCTGTGATTTTTTAGAAAAAGGAATATGCTCCTCATCGGGATGAACTTTTATTTCTAAAAACCGTCCCTCAAGGAGCATGTCCTCGTTTTTACATTTTTAATTCAATGCTCGTTTGTATTAGCAGCAAATAATACTGAACAATCCACCATAAGCTACAGTAACGGAATATGTCCCGCCATCTGCTGTCGCCATGTTAACTTTTTCAGCCTCCTGCAGTTCCAATAATAAATCCTTTTCAACTTTTAAATCTGTATTCATTCTTCTTCCTCCTTCATAATAGGTACAATAAGTTTTGTTTCAAATTGCTCCCCATTGCATTGAAAAGCAATATTCCCACCATATTTTTTCACAATGCGTTTTACCTGTTCCACCCCCATTCCATGCACATTTCTATCTGCTTTGTCCGTTAAAAACCGTTGTCCGCTCATCTCAGGACTTTTGGAACTACTATTTGTTATCTTTAACATGAACATATATCCAACATTCCAGATTCGCAGATATATTTCCCGTTTCTCGGGTACGCATTTTTCGCATGCTTCTATCGCATTATCCAAGAGATTTCCTAATAAAATTCCCAGTTCTGCTTCATCAAAAGGATATTCATATACATCCAGTTCCAAGCGAAATCTGATCTCTTTTTGATCCATCATCTGTTTCTTATAATTTATAATAAAATCCAGAAAAGGGAGGTTCGTCCATACTTGGCGCTTCTCTTCATCCAGCTCATTTAGTTGTTCGCAAAGAAAATTTTCAGCATCATCATATTTCTTTTCTTTCACACAGCAATATAAATATTCTAACATATGATAGTGCTCATGCAAGCGTAGCCTGCTTTTCTGATACAGCTCATGAATCTCCACATTCTGTTTCTGCAATAAACTCTGCGAAATATCCAGGTTATTTTTGTCCAGCTGCATTTTATTATAAGTAGTCCGCAACAATAAATAGTGAAGATACATGAAAATACAAAAAATCAGCAGTACATTCAGTACAAGGTCTATCGTCTGAAATCCTCGCTCTCCAAGCCACATATTATAGCTTAACAAGAACCATTGAATCACTGTCACAGCAAACAACGCCCCCATACGCTCTGACAGCAGTAAGCATACAAGTTCTTTATAACTTTCAAACACTCGTCTTTTTCCTATCAGCAGTATTACCCCAATCATCAATATAACACACCAGCAGCATTCCAGAATTGTACGGTTTCCCCTATTTACTGCAATCAGAGTTTTGCCAAACTGCAACCCTTCCAGAATCAAAACTGGTAATTTTAGAAACGAAATACTGGTCAAGTACAATACTTCCAATAAAAAAATATTTAGGAAATTTACCTTCAAAAAAATTCTATACATCAGAGAAAATATTACAGCACACACCAAAATAGCTATATTCGAAATATAAGAATTCCAAGCACTCCAAACATATACTATGCCCATAATTAAACAACCTATAATCCATAATCCCTGAATCAGGCGACCTTCTTTTCTGAACTCAGGATATAGATTATATATAATCCATATACCCAGCAGCATCTCAAAAACCTGAATCAAAGTATAACATCCCCGCAGCATTTTTATTCCCCATTATTCATAATCATCTCACAAACACTTTTCCATTTTGGTCTGCTGACTGGAAGAATCTCTCCATTCCGAATATGTACCTCATAATCTTTCAATGATTCCACTTGGTTTATATTTACGACATAACTGCGATCAATCATCAAAAACTCTTTTCCATAAAATCCCTCTAACAAAGCACTTATAGATTTCCGGACCGGGCTTTCTCCATCCTTATGCACGATCACAACATATTTTCTGTCCTTTTTCAAGTAATAAATATCCCTGTAAAATATTTTTTCCTGTTTGCCATAACGTTCAACCAAATAATATCTATCAGGCTGCTTTTTCCTTCTCAAAGCTGCTTCCAAAGAAGCATATGCCATAGGTAGTTTTTCTTCCAGCTGCGTTTTTAAAATATAACGATATGCATTTACCTCATATCCTTCTATGGAAAAATCTATGTAATGGGTGACATAAATTAAAATAGAATCTGACAATTTCCGTCGTATTTTCTTTGCCACCTCTAATCCATCCATATCCGGCAGCTTCATATCCAAAAGATAAATGTCAAAACATCTGCCCCTTCTCAGATCCGTCAAAACATCCTGTCCTCTTCTGTAAGTGCCAATCTCATAGTCCATTTTCATCTGATTCATGCATTCTTTCGTTATCCGGCAGATACTCTCAATATAAATCTCTTCATCATCCAAAACTGCAATAGTCAGCATATTTCCCCTCCGCTTGTCTCGCTGATAAGCACTTTAATCAGGATGGAGTCTTTTACCTTATCCTTTGCTTTTATAATTCAAATATATAAATTCGAAACTGCTTTAAATCAAATAAATAACTTTCTTCCTGGTTAATTACCAGTTTATACATATTCTTTTTTTCTGTTTCCGGACATTTGTTTCCAACGTAATATCTTTCATAACAATAATAATACTGCCCTTGCCTGTGGTTAATCAGTTTATCCATGATATCCTCAACCACATCTGATTTTTTCATGGGATTCTTTTTGCCCGGCATCCATTTGCCGATCAGGCTGTAAATCCCCTGTCTGCTCACTTTTACACGTTTTGATATACAGGTACAGTTTTCCAAAAGCTCCTCCATGCTGGTATCTGCCAGCGAGCAGATTTCATTGTATAGTGTCATATCGTCCTTTTTTATCAGCCCCATCCCGAACAGTGCACAAATCTGAAGAAGAGCCAGTTCAAGATACTCCTGGTCCATCTCCTGACTATACCATTTTTTCAGCCAGTTCAGATTTTTGCGCACTGTCCCTCTGACTGTCAGCCCTCTGCTGCTCAACATCTCCAATGTATACATCATGGAAAGAATAGATTCCCGGTCTATTTTTATCGGCATTTTCTTTATTCCTAAAAATAAGCATTTTAGTAAATATTATAAGCATATTATTCATTTCACTTCCGTACCCTAACTTGGTAAACTAAACATAGGAGTGAAACAAAATGGATAAGATGATCAGCAAACGAATCTGTCAGGCGAGAAAAGCAAAACAATTAACTCAGGAAGATCTCTCTGATCTCAGCGGGTTATCTGTCAGCGCAATCAGTCGTATTGAGACAGGCCGAAATTCAACTTCGTTGAAAACCTTAAAGCATTTATGTGATATTTTAGACGTATCACTCAATTATATACTTTATGACATCCTGTCCGAACAACAGACATCTTCTCAGAGTCCTGTTGTTTCTGATATTGTTGCTTTAACAACGCAACTGGATGAATCACAGCAACAATTTGTCCTTGACCTTATAAAAGTTTGTATCTCGCATCTCAGTCCGGATTCATTATAGCATAATTCTGAGTCAATGGAATATTTTGACCGTTAATTGTCAAATGTTGACCGCGAATTGTTATTGCAATTCATTTATGACTCAAAAATAGACTCATCTCCACATCACTCTGACATGGGTTATTCGTTTGTCCCCATAAAAACATTTCCAATACTATTTCATCATGAGCATCATTCAAAATAAATAAAGGCCGTGACATAGTAAATCCCCCAGTTATTCGCAGCATACCAGAGGGCATTGCAAAAATCAGGCAAAATAGCAAAAATAAAGTGCAGCCTAAATAATATCAGGGTGGAAGAGCCGCTTGCTCTGGCAGATATATTTCATGTGGAAATTGCTGATTTCTTTGCAGGCATGATCCTTTACTAACTTTTGAATTCCTTTTAAATACTATTTTTCCACCTTTTAGTCTCAAGTTAAACTGAACGTTCAAGGCTATGTCAAATTGAACCCCTCCCCCGGTCACTGGCACACAAAAATATAATATTCCTTGATTCACGTTATCTTTAACAACACTTCCCACACTGATAACTTCCATTTTAACCATACCTATTTTCCTGCATTCCACTTCTGAACTAACTGCAGCTTTATATATCGGCTCTTCATCTGGCTTCCCATCTATTTCTGCCTCTACATGCCCTTTACGCTCCTGAATGGTTTCAGTCTTCTCTTGCTCCGCAAAATATAATGTGTAAAGATTTGAAGTCTGTCCCCTGTTCCCCTCACGGAAGCGGCTCTCCTTCTTCACATATCCCGTTTCCACCAGCTCACGCATGGCACGTTTGACTGTAGAAATGCTGATATGTAATTCCCTGCCGATAGTCGACACTGCCGGGAAACAGGTCTGCTCCTTATTTGCCCGGTCAATCAAATATAAAAGTACCTGTAATGCTCTGCTCTTTAACTGTGACTGATATGCCAATTGCTTCATCTCAAACTGGTTCATGCTTGTTACCTCACTTCTTTTATTTTCGTCTTAATCATGCAAATGCCGGGGAATCACTCCCCGGCCATATATCTTCCAATGATAGTCTTAAAAATTTTGGCATTAGAGCTGCCATTCATGCAGTCCGGCTGGTATTCCAAAAAGAATATTTTATGATAGTCTGTCTGAAATGCCTCCACATAGGTATCCTGTAATGCTACATCCACAAACGGACACAATACAAAAGCTGTCTTTGTCTCATACTGCTCCAAAAGTTTCATGGTATGTGCAATCTCATAGGGTTTCGTACCACAGACAAGCAGCAAAATATCTTCATCCACATCCGGCCTGCCCGTTCCATAGTCCTCAAGAACAAAGTGAACCCCCGCATCCGGAGTCTGCGTGCCATACCACATTTTCTCCAGGCGATACCCTCCTGCTTCCTCGTCCATCTCATAAGCATCCGATAAATAAGGAATGATACCACCGCCGTTCCTTTCCACATAAGCCACACTTGCCCCTACGCTTCCAAGCCACGCAGCAAACCCCAGCGCCGTGGTGGTCGTACCGATACGGCTCTGGGAACTTAGCATAGCAATCCTGACATTATCCGCCATAAAACGGTAATGCTCTCCTTGTCCCCCCACCTTTTTTCTCTTTTTAGGTGCATACCTCGTCATGCCCTGACCGCTCAGGGATTGCATAATTTCCTCCTGCATCCCTCTGATCTCCACATTTGTGACGATATTGCCAACTCCTGCATCTAACAACGCCCTGCATAACGGATCACTCTCTTTTAACCCCTCGCAGATCACTGTGATTCTGGCATTATACATGGTCAGAAACTCCTCGATGGCATGGGCAAAGTCCCTGTCCTCATCTCCAAAGGCAATGCGGTCTAACACAAGCTCCGTACAGTGTGAAAAATTCCGCATATCGTAAATTACAAATTGCTTCAGCATGAAATTTCCCGTCATTTTCTTAACCGGCAGTGCATCCTCTTTCTCTGCTAGAAAATCCAGCAAGTTGGTGTGCTGCTGGGATGCTAAATATAAAATCATTTTCTTATGTCTCCTTCCTTGTGAAAAATAGAGTTACTTAGATGCTGTTCTTTAACACCTTAGAAACTCTTTTCGCGGTAAATCGCCCAGAACGGTCCGCCTGCTCCTACCCTTTGTTTCGCCTCTGCCAGAACGAGGGACAAGTCCCACTCCTGATTGCTCCGTTTCAGGCTGGCTGGATCCGCCACCATCACCTTTCCCTCCGCCGTAATGCCACGCAATACGATAAAATGTCCGCTTTTGGTAAAATGCCCCTTTGACATGATGGCGACCACCAGTTTTCCTTCTGCCAGCGCATCTGCCACATCCTCTCCGCCAAGGTTCCTATCCACCGAAAGTCCCCAGTTCTGTGCCGCATTGGGTATCAGCCCGTGGTAAGAGCCGCCTCCTTCACAATAATAACCATTTTCATAGGACCAATTTGCCATCTCTGTCGGCTCCACGTTTTTGCCTGTCAAGGTAGATACCACCATGCTCATACTGGTTGGCCCACATCCATGGGTGCCGATCCTGTCCTGTCCGTACGCTTCATCCGCCCAACGCTCGTCCAACTGATTGTAGTAAACGACCTGTACTTTACCCTCTGATTATTCCACGCCAAGGGATCCAGATCTGATTGTGAATAGGCTCCACCAGTTCCCTTAATGGCACCGGTGGTTCGCAGAACAGATTCAACCTTACTTTTGCTTGGCTACCCCCACTCAAAGGGGGATTTTGTGTCAATGATGCGCTTCAGCGCAGGCGTAAGCCCTTGTCATTGACACGGAAGCCCCACTTTGAGTAACATGGCGCATGGCAAAAGGTAAGCGGCTCTCATTCATGCATTGGTGGATCTCAAAAGCGTACTGATAGCTCCCTGGGCGTGAAATATTCACCCTCCCTGCCAAACAGGATATCCTCGTCATATTCCTGTCCGTCTGCCTCTCTGAAATCTCTCTCGAAAATACCGGAGTCGTTGTTATATCCGTAATCTTTCTGGAACTCATCAACGGCGGCGGCTTCATCTCCCGCCAGCCATCCTGTCAGCGCAGACAGGGGACTGGTGGCAAGATATACCACAAACGCCACCAGAAGCAGAAGAGAAATGACAGGACCTAAGATAATCGCAAACACCCTCTTCCTGCTTTCCCTGTCCTTCGCAGCCTGTAAAGCTGCCTCTGCCAGCAGCTTCGCTAAGATTGGATCTAGCATATACTCACCTCTTTTCTTAACACAAAAGAGCCATTCAATACAGCTTTTGCACTGTATCAAACGGCTCTCATCTCCATATATTCTTTTTCAAGTATACTTCCCTACAAATATTCCTCAAAATACTGTAACGTAGAATACTTTAATAAAGTTCCGTTAATTGGATCCTGTGGGTTTTCTTTCGCCTGTTTATACCTTTTTATGTATTTTTCCATTTTTTGTTTGATTTTAAAATCTTTTCCTCTCAAGGCATCAAATTCATTCTGCCTTAAATGCGGTTCTCTTTCCCTATCCACAAATATATCATCTGCAATGACAACTGCTTTGGAAAAATCCACTCCGCAATGATTCTCCTTATCCGTCCAAAACACGTGTGGATGATGGATGTCTGACCTCAGCGGAATAGCAAACTTAACCTCATTAATTTCCACAATTACCTGTATATAGGGGCGTGTTTTCTTCTGCTCCATTTCCGGATACTGTGCTGAAGGATATGCCTGATAAAAATCATCTGAGAGAAAAATAAAACGTTTTTCTTTTGCCATTTTCTTCTCCTGACGGAAAACAACTCCTGTAAACAGGAGTTGTCTTCTCAGTGAGCTTTCTTTTTGTTTTACTTGGTCACGCTCTATGACCAAATCTTCTATTGAACTTTCTTTAAACTCACGTTCTATGAGTTATTCTTCTGAGAAGAATATAACATATCTATATGCCGTTAGTCAAGAATTTATGCTTTTTTTCTGCCTTTTCTCATGCTTCCTATCGTCCGCCGCCTTTCCCCATATAATTAAATTTGTACTCCGGTATGTCAAACTGGATATGAAGCCTCTTTGCTCCCGCCATAAACAGGGCGTGTCCTCTCTTTCTCGCAAGGAGAAGCTCCTGCTCCGCTTCCGTCAGGTCGTAAAGGTCTGCTGTCTCCTTCAGGTTCTTTCCGTCTGTCCCCATCAAAATCTTATAACACGGAATGTCAAGCAAAGCCTGGCCATACTGCTTGATGCTCTCATGCAGGAAATCCACCAGGCTATGGGAAATGATACCCAGTGCTGCCTCATACTTTCTGGCACGTTTCATCACGTTTCTAAGATATACCAGGGACTGCGGTACCTTTTGGTCGATCATCAGATATGCCTCGTCACAGATCAACAGCACTCGCTCCTCCCTGTTCCGGCTCATTTGCTCCCAGTCATAAGTTAGGATATTGAAATACTGGGTGCGCTTAACATTATCCCCTGTCTCCTGCAAGGCATGGGTGTCCATAACGGTAAAACGCGAATTGCCGGAAACGGTAGTATGCCCATTCCAGATAAAGCTGTCTGCTCCCTCTGCTATGTCGTACAGCAGCATGGCAAGGTCGATGTAAACCTGATTTTCCTTTTCCGTTTTTGTCTTTTCCTGCACCAGTGCATAGAGGTCGGAAAAAATTGGGAAGTCCTGCGGCTTTAGCCCGGTAACCTCTGTGTCCCATGTGATGTGAAACTTCTGGTACAGTTCCATCAGGCATTTTTTTAGGACTGCTTTCTGCATATCCGTCAGAGACGGAATGTAAAGGCTGAAGAAAATCCCCAGATTCTTCATGTGCAAAGCCAAGTCATTCATGCCATAGCCCTCATCCCGGTACAGTCGGAGTTCTTCTTTCTCGTCCTCGTCATCCCTCGGTGACGGTCTGACCTGAAGGGGGTTAATCATTCCCCTGGAGCCGCCTGCTGCGTTAATCCAGTTTCCGTTTAAGTTCTGGCATAAGTCTCTGTATTCTGATTCCGGATCAATGACGATAATGCGTGTCCCTTTCATATACTCGGATAACAGGATATGCTTGATTGCCGTGGACTTTCCCACGCCGGAATTGCCCATGACACAAAAGTTGCTGTTGGTCCTGTCCCCGCCACGCTTCCATGTATCTACAATTACCAGACCGCCGCTGGTATCCTTAGCAAAATAATAGCCCTCCCCATCATTGAAGCCACTGCTGGCAAAGGGAAATCCACCCACAAAGGTGGAAAAAGGGACGACTTTCTGCAGGATGCTCTCCATCTTGGCATGATTGGGAAAAGTGGGCGATAAGTGCATAAAAGCCTCTTTCTGCAGGTTCGGGACTGCCCGTATTTTGCATTTCATCACACTGGCTGCGCTCTCCGCACGACGGCAGGCTTTTTTGAACTCTTTTTCATCCCCCGCTACGGGCATAACCTCCACACTCATCAGCCCGACTGTCTCTCCCTCCCTGTCAATCTGCATGATGATCTTCTCCCCGTCCTCTGCGGCCTTTTCTGCCCGCTGTCTTGATGTCAACGCCAACTGGAAAATGTCATTTTTCGCCGGGATGGGATGTCATTTTTTGGCGGTCAGCATGCGATGGGTATGCAGCCTTGATTACCCGTTACTTGTCGGCTTGAAGCCCGTCAAGTCCTGATTTATCAGTGCATTTTAGACTTGACGGGCGAAAACGACAAGTATAATCATTCAAAGGCTGCACACCCTTATCCGCCATTTTCTTACATTCCCCGTTCGGCGAAAAATTACAAAATCGCACTGGCGCTGACATCTTTGCATCCAGACAGTCCAGCAACGGTGTGATAAGTGTTGCTATCCTGAGATACCGTGCAATACGGTCTTTGCTTAATCCGTATTCCTCGCTGACGGCTGTCCCTGCATCTGACTTCTTTGGGTTTTCCAACGAAGTCCCGTTTTCCCCGATTTTATGCGGGTTTACGAGTTCTTCAATCTCTTTTATCAGGTCATTTCTCCGCCCCTGGCTTTTGATTGCGTCATAGTGCTGTTTCAGGCAGTATGCCTTTTCAGAAGGGCTTAAATCATTAAAGGAACGCTGGCGCAGATTTGTCTCCGTCGCAATCAAAACGGCATCCTCATAGGTCAGATTTTCCTTGATGATGACCGGGCCTTTGGTAAGTCCGGCAATGCTTCCTGCGTTTTGTCTGTTATGTCCGCTTAAAATCGTGTTTTTTCCGTCATGCACCCACACGATGAGTGGTTCTAAGATACCAAACTCACGGATGCTCTCTACCATGTCCTGAAGCCGCTGCCCGGTATAAAGCCTGAACTTATGATTGGGGAGCGGCTCCATCACAGCAAAGTCCATCTCCGTGATTCCCGTTCCGCTATTGTCCCTCATCGGCTGATTCTGTTCTTCTTTGGTCTTGAAATCAAAGAGATCGTCCATGCCGTCTAAAGAAGAATTAAGCAATGTGTTTCTCGCCGGTATCTTCGGTGTTCTGATTGCCATTTTCCATCAACTCCTTTACAAATTTTTCATAGGCTTTCGCTGCCGGATTATCCGGTTCATACTCACAGATTGTCATGCCATACTCCACAGCCTCCGGCACTTTAATAGAGCGGGGAATACTGTTTGTAAAGATACACACTTTTTCCCCAAGTGCCTGCTGTAACTGTGCTTTCACCCGCTTTGATACCCTTGTGCGTTCACTATCCATGGTTATCAGTATGCCCTCTATCTCCAATCCAGCATTGGCATGGCTCCTGATTCTGTGGAAAGCCCTTAAAAACTCTGCCATTCCCTCCACCGCCAGTGTTTCCGACTGTACCGGGATGATCAGACTGTCAGCGCATATCATCACATTTATCATGGCTGTTCCCATTTTCGGCATCCCGTCAATGAGGATATAGTCATACTGATCCTTAATGGTATCCACAAACTCCTTCAGCTTGTATTCTGCAAAATCCGTGTCGCACATCAGCTTGTCAAAGTTGTCCAGCTTGTTATTCGCCGGAATTAAATCTACCCCCATCTCTGTTCTTACCATGTAGGACTCCTTGTTTGGCAGTTCCTCATTCATCACGATGCACTTCAAAATATCATAGATTGTCACGGAGAGCTGCTCCGGTGCGGACACTCCGCATAGTTTCGTCGTGTGCCGCTGACCGTCAAAGTCAATCAATGCGACCTTACAGCCCTCCTTAGACAGCAGATATGACAGGGTTGTGGCGGTGGTGGTTTTACCTACACCGCCCTTTCTGTTTACAATTCCTAAAACCTTGCCCATACGTTTGCTTCCTTTCTCTTGCCTGATTTGTTATTTGGGTTACATTTGATCTGGATAAAAATAGGGTTAAGCACTTGCCTCCTTCCATGTAATAATTAAAGCAGAGCTAAATCAAGTAATCCCATTTTCATGGAATATAGATTTAGCCCTGCTTTGACTATAACGACATCAGCCAATATCCCTAATATTGACAGATCCCGGCTATTTCCTATAAGATTTTAATATAACAGCGCTGTCCTATCTACTCTCCCTAGAATAGCAAAAATAGGACTAAATCATAGAAACCGCTTCTTTAATAGCTAATCTCCTGACTTAGTCCTATTATAACGTCATCATCAAAAGTGATGGCAATTTTTTTCTCCTGCAGTTCTTCCCCTTCTTCCCCCTTTTCTTCTTTCCCTGTTTTCTCCCGCTGTCCTTTCTTTTTGCCATCCTTTATCCCCGTCTTTTTCTCACTGACACTGCTCTCCACTTTCCCGCTCCAGGTACCAACTTTTTCCGTCACTGCACTCTTATAACCAAAGATCAGAAGCAGTGCCAAAGCTACTTCCAGTCCAGGAACCATCCACTCTTTCTTTTTGAATCCTTTCATAAAAAAACTCCTGTGCGTTATCCCTCTGCCTGTGGCAGTAACTCTGCTATTTTCCCTTTTCACATTTTATGTCCGAAATATCTCAAAATGCACGTACACTCTTCTTCGTTTTGAATTCCCCACAATAAGATGGAAATTTACATGGAATTTGGTTAATATAACGAAACATAGCTGATACGCATGACTGCCATAATGGATATGCATACCGGCCTGTAGCTGACAGGTATACCGAAAAAATGCCATGCAGCTCAACTTACTCTGCATGGCATTTTTATTTTTCCATTCATCCTGTATGGTTCCCGTTTTACACAAACTGATTCTTTTCGGCGTCATAACGATAATTTACCGCCGCCAGTTTTGCGGTGATCTCCACCTTCGAGACATCCAGGTCCTCGCACATCGCGTCGAGGCTGCCGTAGTAATCCCGCAGCTTCAAATTCACAAAGCTCAGCAGCATAATCGGATCCGATGGTATCATAAATTTTTCTCCTTTTCCCCTTCATCCTGCGACGACATCCGCGTCCCACAGCAGTCGCAGACTCTCCCACAGTCAGTCCCTTCTACCTCTGGCGCCCGTATCTGCATTCGCCCACTCTATCGGCGCGCCCCGGCAATTTTCGTCCGTCACTGCGCCGAAACCCCCGCTTCTCTCCTCGCCGACAGTTCTCCATCCTCCAGTTCGATCCGAATCGTATCCTTCTCATGCACCTCGCCGGAAAGAATTAACTTCGCCGACAGCGTCTCCACATATTTCTGAATGTAGCGTTTTAACGGTCTCGCGCCATAGACCGGATCATAGGCCTGCTCAATGATATAATCCTTCGCTTCCTCCGACAGCGCAATACGCAGCTCCCTGTCGGAAAGTCTTCTATTCAGGTCGTTGATGATCAATGTAATAATACCGCCGATATTTTCCTTTGTCAACGGCTTGAACAGGATCTGTTCATCCAGCCTGTTCAGAAATTCCGGCCGGAAATGTGCTCTCAGTTCTTCCACAACAGCTGTTTCACAATCTTTGCTGATGGATCCGTCCGCCTGAATACCCTCTAACAGATACTGTGCCCCGATATTGGATGTCATGATCAGGATCGTGTTCTTGAAGTCCACGGTCCGGCCCTGAGAATCCGTGATCCGCCCGTCGTCCAGCACCTGTAACAGTACATTGAACACATCCGGGTGCGCTTTCTCGATCTCGTCGAAGAGCACCACAGAGTATGGCTTTCTTCTGACTGCTTCGGTCAGTTGTCCGCCCTCCTCATAGCCCACGTAGCCGGGAGGCGCTCCGATCAGCCTGGATACCGAATATTTTTCCATATATTCGCTCATGTCGATCCGCACCATATTGTTCTCATCGTCAAACAGACTGGCTGCAAGAGATTTCGCCAGCTCCGTCTTCCCGACGCCGGTGGGACCCAGAAAAAGGAAGGAACCGATCGGTTTCGTGGGATCCTTGATACCGGCTTTGGAGCGGATGATGGCCTCTGTCACCTTTGTGACACCTTCGTCCTGTCCGACCACACGTCTGTGCAGTTCCTCGTCCAGATGCAAGGTCTTGTTTCGCTCGCTCTCCGTCAGCTTCGCCACCGGGATACCGGTCCAGCGGGAGATGATCTTTGCGATCTCCTCCTCCGTCACCTTCTCATGCACCAGCGACAGATCCTTATTTTTTACGGCTTCCTCCTCGATCTCCAGCTGCCGCTTCAGGGCGGGCAGTTTGGAGTACTGCAGTTCCCCTGCCTTCTCGTAATCTCCCTCTCTCTGAGCAATCTCGATCTGGCTGTTTAACGCCTCGATCTCTTCCCTGAGCTTCGACAGCTTCTCCACGGAATGTTTCTCATTGTCCCACTGGGCTTTCCGCTTATCAAGCTCCGCCTTCTCCTCGGCCAGTTCTCTTTGCAGGCTGGCCAGCCGTTCCCTGCTTAAGTTGTCATCTTCTTTCTTTAACGCTGCTTCTTCGATCTCCATCTGCATCACATGTCTGTTCAGCTCGTCTAACTCCGTGGGCATGGAATCAAGCTCCGTCTTGATCAGCGCGCAGGCCTCATCCACCAGATCGATGGCCTTATCCGGCAGGAACCTGTCGGAGATATACCGGTTTGACAGGGTTGCCGCCGTCACCAATGCCGTGTCCAGAATCTTTACGCCGTGGTACACTTCATATCTCTCTTTTAACCCTCTCAGGATCGAGATCGTATCCTCCACGGTAGGCTCCTCCACCAGAACTGGCTGAAAACGCCGCTCAAGCGCCGCATCCTTCTCCACATACTGTCTGTATTCATTCAGTGTGGTTGCCCCGATGCAGTGCAGCTCGCCCCTGGCTAACATCGGCTTTAACATATTGCCGGCATCCAGGGCCCCGTCGGTCTTTCCCGCGCCGACGATGGTATGCAGCTCATCGATAAACAGAATGATCTGGCCGTCGGATTTTTTCACATCCTCTAACACCGCCTTCAGTCGTTCCTCAAACTCGCCGCGGTACTTTGCTCCCGCTACGAGCGCCCCCATGTCAAGCGCAAAGATCTTCTTATCTTTCAGCCCCTGGGGCACGTCGCCTCTGACGATCCGCTGGGCTAACCCTTCCACTACCGCGGTCTTGCCGACACCGGGCTCCCCGATCAGCACCGGATTGTTCTTGCTCTTCCTGGACAGAATACGGATCACGTTCCGGATCTCGTTATCCCTGCCGATCACGGGATCTAACTTCTGCTCCCTGGCTCGCTCCACCAGTTCCTGGCCGTATTTTTCCAGTGTGTCGTAGGTGGCCTCCGGGTTGTCGCTTGTCACCCGCTGATTCCCTCTGATCATGGACAGCGCCTGTAAAAAGCGTTCCCTGGTAATGCCAAACTCCCGGAAGATCTCCCTGATTTCCCTGTTCGGCTCTCTGATCATCGCCAAAAACAGATGTTCCACGGAAACATACTCGTCCCCCATCTGCTTCGCCTCATCCTCCGCCGAGATCAGCACTTTATTTAAGTACTGGCCGATATAGACCTGGCCGCCCTGCACTTTGACCCGCTTTTCCAACGCCTGCATCACACGGTTTACAAAATATTCTTTCTGAATTTCCATCTTCTCGATCAGCTTTAAGATCAGAGAATCTTCAATCGTCAGCAAACTGTACAGCAGATGCTCCTGCTCGATCTCCTGATTGCCATACTCGTAGGCTAACTTCTCACATCTCTCCACCGCCTGCACGGAATTCTGTGTAAATTTTGAAATGTTCATAAAAGCACCTCCCTGTCTTTTCGTTATTGTGTGCTGTTTCTTTCGCATTTTTTCTTATTTTTCCTGTTGCGATTATAAGATAACACCGTTTGTTAGCCACGTCAATAGGTGAGTGCTAAAATTTTCTGAAAATTTTGTGAATTTATTTTATCTTATTACCGTAGCGCAGCTCTTTAAAAGATAGAGCAGGGAAAAAGCCTTTCTTCCACTCGCCCGCCTGCTTCTGCCGGTATACAGAATAAAAAGGCACCGGTCAATTTCATGACCGATGCCTCCCAAACTCCTGTTTTTCCGCTGATTATCCGCAGTAGATCTGAATCGCCTGATCGACAAATTCTGCCGTTCCCGCGCCGCCATATGCGTCAATGTTTTCGGTGAATTCACCGCCGCCGGAATACATTTTTCCCAATCCGCTGAGAATCTTATCGGTACAGGTATAAAGATTCTCCGTGATGAAATCCTGTATCCGCTTTACAAGATCCTGCGCTTCAGGTGATGCCGGATCAGTATTCTTTATCTCGCCTGCTTCCTTGAAGAACAGCATAAAACGGTCGGCCATAATATGATCCTCCTCCTCTGTCCTGTTCTTCATTTTCTCCTTCATCTCTTTGTATTCCGGTGTATTCCCATAAAGTTCTTTTGCCTGTCTGGAATACTCATCCAGTTTGCTTCTGTCGAAAGCCTTAAAATCCATGTGCCTCACTCCTAACATTTTTATTCCAAGCGCAAAGTTTATCAGATTGTCCAGATGCTCTTTTTTCAGCATCAGTAATTCGATCTGCTGTTCCAACGCCTTATTTCTGTCAAAGTCAGGGCTGTTTATGATCATCCTGATATCCTTCAAAGAAAACTGAAGCTCACGAAACAGTAAGATGTGCTGAAGGCGTTCCAGCGCTGTATCGTCATACAGCCTGTATCCCGCATCGGTGTATCCCGTCGGATGCAAAAGACCGATCTTGTCATAATACTGCAGAGTGCGTATACTCACTCCGGCAAGCCTGCTCACTTCATGTACTGTCATCATCTGCGTATCCTCCTTTTGCCTGGTAACATCAATATAAACTATTACGTAACGCAGGAGTCAATGGTTTTTTGCTATTTTTGCAGTTTATCGGCATATTCCTGTTCCAGCTCCTCCGCCAGATCCTGATGTTCTTCCCGCCAGATTTCCGTATACTCCGGATCCACGGTGCTGTCTATCCAGTAGATCACCAGCAGGTAATCATTTATTTTATTCAAGCCTTTGTCATAATAATGCCAGTACGGTTCCTCATCGGGAATAAAGCCGTAATTGTATGCCGTGTACATCAGTTCCCCTGCCCATCATATTTCCCCATCTGCACGTTGCTTCTACGCCCGCACTTCCTCCCCCAGATAAAAGGAATACAGCACTCTCTCCTTCACCTTTTTCCCGGTTAGTCTCTCAAGCGCCTCCCCATAATAATCCAGCTGCACCCGATATCTGTCTGCCAGCGCCCCCGCCGAATCAATAACATCTGTTTTGTAATCTAACAGAACGATCTCTTCATCCTCCTCAAAAAACACATCGATGATTCCCTGCACGATCACCATCTCCGTATCGGGGAACTCCTCCGACAGACGGTCTGCACTGATTCCCAGCATAAAAGGCTGTTCCTTCCACAGTTTCCCTTCTTTTGCCGCCAGATGCATCCGTTTTGCCATGGAACTGTTCATAAAAAATTTAATCTTGTTTTTATTTACAGCCTTCCGGTACTCTTCCGACAACAGCCCTGTACTGCTCCATCTCTCCAGGTCTGCATTCAGCTGCCGCATGTCATAGCTGCCGGATCCCGCTCTGCTCTCTGTCTCCCTGCCTTCTCCCGGCTCCTCCGCCGTTCTCCTCTTTATCTTCCCATCCTCTCCTTGTTCATCCGCATTTCCCCGGATCTTCCCGAAATCCATCAGCTCCATCACCTTATGCATGGCGCTTCCTCTCAGCGCCCCGGATATCTTCTCCTCCTCTTCTTTCCGCAAAAATAATGGCAGATAAGGCGTCGGCGTCTCCTCCTCGAACAGAAGCTTCCCTGCCTCTTCCCCTTCTCCTGCCATTTCCGCGCTTTCCATCCCTGCCAGATCGTGGATCGCCGCCATCTTCAGCTCCGAAACCGTAGTCTTTGCATATAATTTTTGCAGATTTTTGTAAGGATAACAATAGCCAAATCGATTTTGCAGGAATTCTGTCACATTTTCATCTATTTTGCAATTTTGCAAGTTCATTTTGAAGGATTCTACGTCATTTATGGTTTTGCTGTTTTCTGCCAGCATATCCCCTCTGATATCCGTATTTTTCACGATTCTACAGATCATTCCCCCTTCTGGAATTACTGCTGCGGCCTCTCCTTTTACCTCAAACTCCTGCCGCAGGGCCTCCCCACTTTCAGTCCCCATAACGCAGGCTGTTATCAGCTCCAGAAAGCTGCCGGCACTGCTTCTGACCGAGTAGGACAACAGCGCCCCATCTTCCCCCACGCCGCTCTTTTCTCTCAGCAATTTTTCCACATTATCCGTAACACCCGTTATCATTAGTTTCTCCTTTGCTCTTGTCAAAGCCACGTACAGGACACGCAGTTCCTCGGCCTGGGCGTCTAACAGAATCTTTTTGGAGAGGGCCGCCTTTCTGAGTGTCCGCCTTTTTGTCCGCAGGATCGGATCAACCTCATCCACCGCCAGGCCCATATCCATATCGGTAAGCACCGAAGCGGAAGCATCTCTTCTGTTCATCTTTTTCCCCATCCCTGCCACAAAGCAGACCGGGAATTCCAGCCCTTTGCTCTTATGGATCGTCATAATCCTGACGGCATCTGTCTGCTCCTCTCTGACACCCGCCTCGCCAAAATCAATATTGTATTTCTCGATCTGATCAATATAACGGATAAAATGATAGATGCCCTTAAAGCTTGTCTTCTCAAAAGCCGCCGCTTTCTGCAGAAGCATCTGGGCATTTGCCCGTCTCCTTTCCCCGTCCGGCATGGCCGTCACATACTCCAGATAGTGGCTCTCAGCCATGATTTTGGAGAGCAGTTCTCTGACGGAAAGCCATATGGCGCATCGCCTGAGCTTCTGATACCAATCCAAAAAGGCTCTGCATTTCTCCGCCAGCTCATCCGTCCCCGCCGCGTAGAGCTCCAGTTTTCTGTACAACTTACGCTTTCCCGGAAATGCCGCCGTTATCTGAGCTGCCTCCACATCCGTAAAGGAAGCGAAACAGGATTTCAACACACCAAACAACGGAATATCCTGCAGCGGATTGTCAAGCACCCGCAGAAGCTGCAGCATCACCTGTACCTCGGAAGCCTGGAAATATCCTGTCTGAGAACCGGCCAGACAGGGAATCCCCCACCGCCCCAGTACCTCCTCAAATACCTCAAACGAGCCGTTGTCGCTGCGCAGCAAAATCACAATATCCCCGTACCGTACAGGGCGCAAGCTCCTTCCATCCTCCCCCAAGACTTTCATCTCCCGCAGAAGACGTCTGATTCGCAGAGCGATGACCTCGGCCTCCTGTTCCAGAGCAGTTTTTTCCTCTTCTGACTTTTCTATCAGCAGAAATTCCGTCCGATCCAGCTCATTGATGCCTCCCCCTTCCACACTCGAAGTCTTTCCGCCTGCGATCCCCGCTACAGTATCTTTCTCTTCTGATACCTCTCCGCAAACTGCCCTATCCTCTGCATTTTCTTTCTCTGATCTTTCTCTTCCTGCTGCTTCCCTGTCCGAAGCCCTCACTTCCTCTGCCGCTTTCAGCGCCTTCCCCGCCTCATCATAGTACACCGCCCCATAATGAAGCCTTGCCTTCTCATCGTAATCAATACCACCCAGATCCTTTGCCAGAAGTCTGCCAAATATCAGATTGACACTGGAAAGCACCTCCCGCCTGCTCCGGAAATTCTGATACAGATCAACTCTGCGCAGATCCCCTGTCTCTTCCGAATAAGTATCAAATTTCTCCATGAAAAGCTCCGGTCTCGCCAGACGGAACTTGTAGATGCTCTGTTTCACATCTCCCACCATAAAGCGATTATAGCATCCTGCCGCCTCCCTGGAGATACAGCTTAAAATACACTCCTGTACCAGATTGCTGTCCTGATACTCATCGATCATGATCTCCTGAAAATAGTCCCGCAATTCCAGCGCCGCCGCAGTGGGCTCAGTCAAAACCCCCGCTTCCGTCTCCCGCCTTCTGCACAAGATCTCAAGCGCCAGATGCTCCATATCGGAAAAATCGATCATGTTCTTTTCCCGCTTCTTTTCTGCAAATCTCTCTCCAAAACGTATGGTCAGCGCTGCAAGCTCTCTCACCACCGGCGATACCCGCTGACACTGCAAAAGAACCGCCTCCTCGCTCAACAGGAAAAACTGCTCCTGCAGCTGTTCCAGCTGCTTCTTTACACCGTTTCTGATCTGTTTTACCCTCTCCCGCAGCGCCGGATCCACCGAATCGTCCTTTTTTGAAGAAAGCCTGGCAAAGCTCACCCCTTCCAGAGCTTCCCGCAATTCCCGGAAAGTCCCGGCCTGCGCCGCTCTTTTCAGCGCAGTACAGCTCCTTTCCAGATTTTCTCCGTACATATAAGGCCCGTCCGGTCTTTCACATATCCGGATGCACTGCTCAAGCTGCCTGGCAAGCTCAGGCAGTAAATTCCCCATATACTCCATAATATATTGCATAAAAGAGGAATTTTTCAGTTCTCTCAGGGAGTGGATCTCATAATCCTCCCCATGTTCCCGCAGCCATTCAAAAGGCCAGGGACAGCTCATGGCAAAACGGTATAACGACAGGATACACTCTTCCAGCACAGTGTCCCTTTTCCCGGCTCCATAAGCCTCCACGAGACTGCGGAAGGGATGTTCCATCCTGTCGGAATCCTCTCCGCGCTCTTCCACAGACTCTGCTCCGCCCGCGCTCTCCTGCTTCGCCTCTCCCCGCGCTCTCTCCAGCTCTGTGAAGGCTTCCTCCAGCACCTCCTCCAGCACTTCCTGCATCAGAAGGCCTGCCTCCCCTTCATCCACCACCCGAAACGCCGGATCCAGACCGATCTCCTGAAAATGGTTACGGATCACAAACAGGCAGAAACTGTGGATCGTCGTGATCTGGGCATTGTGTATCAGGGCAGACTGTCGCTGCAAATGTTCATTTTCCGGCTGAAGCGCCAGTTTTTCAGAAATGGCAGCAATGATCCGCTCCCGCATCTCCGCTGCCGCCGCATTGGTAAACGTTACAACCAAAAGCCTGTCGATATCAGCCGGATGCTCCCCCTCACTGATCAGACGGATGATCCGCTCCACCAGCACCGCCGTCTTCCCGCTCCCGGCCGCCGCTGAAACCAATATATTTTTATGCCGCAGCGTGATCGCCTGCTCCTGATTTTCTGTGAACTGCCTCTTCATTTCTTATTGATATCCTTCCCGATAAACTATAGTCAAAACTGTTATAGAAACCGATACCCAGCCCGGGCAGAAAATATCCCTGTAGCACCCCTGCTAAACGTCGGCACTTAGCGAGGTCCTTCACGAGCTTAGTGCCGCTACGTTTAGCCCGGAGCGGAAGCGCGTTGCGGAAGGGATATTTTCTGCCTGGGCGTCCGCCTATCAATTCCTCAGGCTTTCATCTTACCCAAAACCGTCTCTCTGTCCTCCTCCGGCAGCACCCGCATTTCACACCCCGGAAGCTTTCTGTCAAATCCGCAGACTTTACCGTAAGGGCAATACGTACAGGCCTCCGCATCCTTCCTGCTGTAAGGACGCATCCCGATCTCACCGTTTAGAATATCCTTTCCCAGTTCCTTCAGTTTCCCGGATACATACCTGGACACCAACTCTATATTCTCTCTGCTCATCAGCAGAGAATTTGCCGCATAGCTCCCGTCCTTCTTTCTGGTGAGCGGCAGCACTTCCTTTACCGTCCCGGCGGAAGAGTCTATTTTTTCAATGATCTCTCCATCTTCATTTACGATACCGGTCGGGCGCAGTACTTTTTTCAGTTCCTCCCCGATCTCCTCTGGCGTCTTTTCCTCTCTGATATCCAGGATCGGATCATCTATGTGATAATAGAGAATACCAGCGGGTACGATCTCCCTGTGTGGCTGCACCTTCCTCTCATATTCCATAGCAGCGTTTAAGTAGGTCACAAGCTGCAGCTGCAATCCATGATAAACCGCCACAATATCAAAATTCTGTTTTCCTGATTTGTAATCGATCACCTTAACATAACATATGTTATTTTCTTCGCATGTATCCAGCCTGTCGATCCTTCCGATCAGCTTCATCCTCTCTTTCTCCGACAGCTCCACGCTGACGGCATCCAGATCCTGCAGCGAGGAAAAGGACATTTCAAACTTTTTTGGGGTGAATTTTCCCTGCTTCAGCTGATACTGCAGGGTAAAAATCGTGCGCCGCAAAATCCGCCCGATCCGCTCCAGAACATACCGGCTCCGCGCCGTCTCATAGAGCACTGCGTTGCCGTAAGCCGCCGCCTGCGCCTCTATAATCTCCTGTAACAGCCGCTCTCCGATCTCCTTTGGAAAATCAAACCAACTATACCCGGTCTCCGGCAGTCTCTCTGAAAACTCTGCCAGCACGCCGTGAAAAATGTTTCCCATGTCCAGCGCCTCAAACCGGTACTCCTCCCGCTCCTGTAAGGAAAGCTCATACTGCAGAAAATGCTCATAGGCGCAGGCAGCAAATGTTTCCAGCCTTGTAATGCTTCCCACCAGACTGCTGCCGCACAGTGCAAGCGCCAGATATTTCGGAAGCCGCTCCTCGTTATATCCCGCAAAAGCCCCGCTTAACAGTTTCTCCGCCGTGACCGCCGTCTCAGGACGTCCCTGCATCATTTTAAGCATCTGCAGAAGCGGGCTCTCCTCCACTCCGGACATTTCTCCAGAAACCGCCTTCCGCAGTCCCTGTGCCATATAGTCAAAGCTGTCCTCCCAGGTCTCCAGCCGCTCAAAGACACTTTCCTCCTCCGGATGTCCTATTCTTAAATCAGGATATAATTTTTTTATTATTTCTATCAGATAGGCCGGCCTTAACTGCTTTCCATCCTGGTCACAGCCTGCCCAGGTCATATACAGTCTTTCTGACGGTTTTGTCATATTCATATACAGATACAGACGCTGGGTATACATCTTCTGCCGCGGTGAGGGGGCAAGTTCATACTCGGAATCCTGCAAAAATTCCCTGTCAATATCCGAGAGGATACCGCCGCCTGAGGCAATTCCCGGGATATTGTTATCATTGATACCAAGGAATAATAACACCCGTATTTCTTTTAGTCTGCTCCGCTGCATATCCCCCACGGTCACATGATCCACATTCTGGGGGATCGTTCCCACCTGCATCTCCGTAAATCCCGCATCCAGAAGCTCCGCAAATTCCTGATCCGTCAGTTCCTCCCCACCGGACAGCTCCACGATCTCCGACAACAGATCCATGATAAAGGGATAGATCTGATGGTACTCTCTGGCCCGCACCAAATCCCCGTTTTCCTCAAATTCCCGCTCAAAGGCTGCCAGTTTTTCCTGGATACGGCTCTCCCTGATAAAATCGTACAGGGCTCGCACTTTCTCCTCCGCAGTCTTCCCCATCTTTCGTAAAAAGACACTGCTTCTCAGAATCTCCTCCCGCGCCTCATTCAGACGCTCAAGCAGCTCTGCGCCTTCCGTCTTTTCCTCCTCCGAGGGGTTTTTGCCGTTTAATGCCTTCGGCAGCCTTGTAAAGAGTTTTTTCCACCTGTTAAAGCCGTGGATGCCCATCTCCCTGATATAATTGTCCAACTCATCGGCAGCCTCAAAGGACAGCTCCGTCAGCCCTGTCCGGACATAATGATTTACCGCGTCCACAGAAAAATCCTGGCTGTACAGCCGCAGGGCAGCACGTATGAATTCCACAAAAGGATTTAACAAAATCCCTCTGTTCTGGTCAATAAAAAAGGGAATATCCAGCTTGGAAAACTCGCTCTCCACCACAGTCCCGTAGTTCTCCAGACTTCCGCAGACCACACCGATGTCGCGGAACAGATATCCCTCTTCCCTGATCAGACGCCTGATCATCCTTGCCGCATACCTGGCCTCCATCTGCATATCCGGCAGAAAGGAAAGCTTTATCTCTTCTGGAACACCTGAATAACTTTTCGGCGGGTAGCGGAACAGATTCTGTTCCAGATGGGACAAAGCCGGCGTCTCTGCCAGCCGCTTTACGGGAAGCTCCGAAAGAATCAGATCCTCCCCACGCACGATCCCCGTCTCTTTCGCACATTTTTCGAGGGAAGCAAGCGTCTTTGTGGAGAGAGCAAACAGATTCTGTTCCCCCACTTCTTTATACGGATCGCTCTTCCCGTCAAAGAGCAGCGTAAAATACACATTCTCCGCCACCTCCATAATCTCCCGAATCACCTGCATCTGCACCGGCGTAAACCCGGTGAAGCCGTCAAACACCACCGTGCTCCCCCGCAGCAGGGAAGAATCCTTTATCCTGACAGATAACACCTGTAATGATTCTTCCTTTGTCAGGTAATGATCCCTGATATAATCCTCAAAACCCTGGTATAAAACTGCCAGATCCTTCAGTTTTCCGCAGAGCGCTCCTCTCTTTTTTGAAAATTCAATGATTTTATCAAGCTCCGCCAGTCCGATACCATACTGCATAAATTCCGAGATGGCCGATTTGATCTCATGGATATAGCCCTGCTTTTTCAGATAACCGCCCAGCACATTCAGTTCCGGCTTTAAGCGGTCCGCCACGATCCGCAGAATCAGATTTTTCCCCGTATCGTCTAAAACCGGCTGAGATACTCCGCCGGTTTCTTCAAAGACTCTGTATGACAGCCTGCCAAAGCTCAAAACATCGATGTTCATGATACCATGCCAGGGATGCTTTTCCACAAGGGAACGCTGTGTTTCCATGGTGAACTGATCCGGCACAAGAAACAGATACCTCTTTTCGGGATGCTCCATGGATTCTCTGATCATCCTCTGCTGCAAAATACTGCTCTTGCCCGAACCAGAACCGCCAAAAACAAATGATAACATAACTCTGTTCCTTACACTACGACGCTATTCGTCATCTTTCTCTTCGCTGTTATTCGTTATCTTCCTCTTCCTCATCCAGAAAGGTTTCCACTTTCGGCGTATTTACGCTTACAGCTTCTTTCACTTCCTCCACTGTCTCTTCCAGAACCTCGCCCGCTTCTTCAGCGGCCTCCGAGGCAGCTTCCCCTGCTTCTTCTACAACTTCTTCCGCTGCCGCTTTTGTACTTTCTTTTCTCGCTGCAATGGCTTCCTTTGTACTCTGGATCACATCCTGTGCAAACTCTTTTGCCTCACCCGCAGCGAACTGTGCGAAGTCCTTCGCCTCCTCCGCCGCTTTCTTCACCGTTTCGGTCACCTTCTCCGGCGTCAGCGTCACATAGGTCCTCTCTTCCGGCTCTTCATCCAGATCTTCACTGAAATCGTCAAAATCGTCATCGTCATAAGCCACAGGTTTCGCCGGTTTCTCCTTTCCCTGCAGATAGTAGTAAGCGCCCACCGCCGCTGCTCCCAAAGCTGTCACAGTCAATACAAATTTTCCAAATTTTTTAGCCATTTTCCTCTCCTTTTACATGGTTGCGATTTTATTTCTTACTAGTATCTTAATACGAAATACTAAAATTGAAAAGAGTATATTTTAACTATTTATACACCTCTGCAATATTGTCAAAATTGCGGTTGCCTGACAGCCCAAAATGTGCTATGATAATAAAACTGACTATCAAAGTCAACAAAAGCGAAAACAGATACTCTTATAACACAAAAGAAAGACTGGATTTACCTATGAATGAAAAATTTTTTGATCTGAAAAAAGAAAAACAGGACCGCATGATCAACGCCGCCCTGAAAATATTCAGTATGCGAGGCTATCAGTTTGCCAGCACAGACGATATTGTAAAGGAAGCCGGTATCAGCAAAGGGCTTTTATTTCACTACTTTGGTTCTAAATCAGGTCTTTACAGCTTTATCTACGATTACAGCGTACGTTTTATGTCCATGGAACTGCGGGCAGCCGTGGACGCTGAGGAGACAAATTTCTTTACCCTGTACAAACAGATCGAAACCGGCCGCCTGCAGGCTCTGAAAAATTATCCCTGCATGCAGCTTTTTCTGGAAAAATCCAATACCGAAACGGCAGCGGAAGCGCTGGCAGCCACCTGCGAAAAGAAAAAAGAGCTGGCAGCACTCTATGATGCTTTTGACACCCAGGCCGATCTCGGTTTGCTTCCCGCGGACACAGACTCCGCAAAACTTCGGAATATCCTTCGTTTCTCTTTAAAAAATCTGATGGAAGAACACTTCGCAAGCGGCAGCTTTCAGGTGGAGGCGCTCTATCAGGAGAATATCGCTTATATCGAATTTCTGGAGAAGTTTTTTACTAAATAGCAAACAGACACAGTATTCCCTCCAATTAAAAAAACAGTAGCAGCTCAGTCCAGAACTTTGCACTTGCTACAAAATCCGTAAGAATATGCATATTCAGCCAGAGAATCCCGGTACAGGCATCATAGCACATACCGGGATTTTTTGAGCCATCGTATTTGTCTGCCGGGGAATCGGCTTCTCTGTTCTTATTCTACTCCAGAACCTCATCCTGCAATTTGTCAAACTCTGCCATACACTCATCCACCGTAGCTCCTCCTAACAGTTCCCGCACGATCAGGCAGGTGTTGCCCCACTGTTCTACTTTCATGCTCGCATTGGATCCCAGCACATAGACGCCCTCCTCGATCCTGTCATTCAACGGTTTCAGCGCGGGAACACACTCCACAGACACATTTTTCGACGGGGAGATCACCCGGTTTGTCTCCGAATATACCTGCAGCGCCTCATCGGAGAGTATGATATCCATCATCTGCAGCGCATCCTCCGCGTGTTCCGCCTCCGCACCGATCCCGAAACCGGTCATGGGCATCACCGGCATCTGTCCTCTGTCACTTGGAAAACCGATGACCTGCATTTCGAAATCCGTCTTTCCGTAAGCCGTTTCCGCATTTGCCGCGCCCCAGTACGCCATGACAATGGGCGTCTTTCCGGAGAGAAAATCTTCTCCCTCTCCGTCAATCGCTTCACTGACTAACGCTTTTTCCGCATCGATATAGCCTTTGTCCATCAGCTCTTTCAGGAATTCAAAGCCAGGCCGCATATAGTCGCTGTACCTGGCCTCCCCGCTGTTTAATGCCGCAATCTCCGCCTCGGTGTTTCCGCCGTTGTACAGATCCGCATAGGCCTGGGCAAAGACAAAGGTCTCCAGCCACCAGCGGTTTGCGCCCACGGGCGTCTTAATCCCATTCTCCTGAAACACCTCACAGCAGTGCAGAAATTCCTCCGGCGTCTCCGGTAGAGCAAGACCATACTGATCAAACATATCTTTATTTACAAACAGCCCGTATGCCACTACCTCCTGCGGGATTGCCACCAGCTTTCCGTCCACCGTGTTGGCTGTCCTTATGATCTCCCGAAGATTCTTCGCACTTTCAAGCCCCGAGAGATCCAAAAGCTTCCCCTCCTCTCCCAACGCCAGAATCACATCCGGGTTGAGCAGGTACACATCGTCCATATTATTGCGTGCTCTCTCCAGGGTAACCTCGTCGTAGGTTTTATCCTGGTAGTCTTCCGCCGTATAGGTTTTATACGTCACAGTCACTCCCAGCTTCTCTTCTGCCATAGCGATCGTCAGATCCGATGCACTTCTCGCCACATTTTCCGCATCCGGATCCGTCTTTTCCATGGGGCTGAAGAAGTTAATAATCCTCTCTTCCCCATTTTCCTCCTGAATCAGGTTTTTCGGTCCGTCATCCCTACCACAGGCTGCCAATGTCAACACCATCAATCCTGCCAGAATACCTGCTATCTGCCGTTTTTTCCCTTTTCTTTCAATCATATTCTCAATCTGCCTTCTTACCCCACATATTTTCCGATTACTTTTCTCAACACTTCCACATCTAACGGTTTCGCTACATGGGCATTCATCCCGGCCGCCAGCGCTTCCTTTTCATCCTCCGCAAAAGCATTTGCCGTCATGGCGATGATCGGTATCTGCCTGGCTCCTTTCTTCTCCAGGGAACGGATGGCTCTCGCCGCCTCATAGCCGTTCATCACCGGCATCTGTACATCCATCAGGATCGCATCAAACTCGTCCTCCGGGGCCTTCTCAAAGCGTTCCACAGCCAGACGCCCATTCTCAGCCACCTCACAGGTAGCTCCCTCCATTTTCAGAACTTCTATCAGAATCTCCGCATTGATCTCATTGTCCTCCGCCGCCAGAAAATGCAGTCCCTCCAGATCCTTTGCCTCTTCCGGTTTCATCTCTTCCCGGCTTTCTCCATCCTTCCATATCTCCGCGATCTTTTCCCGAAGCGCCGAGACAAAGAACGGCTTCGTGAGAAGATGCGTATTCTCCACCCGAAGCGCTTCCTCGATTCCTTCCGTATCATACTCCGCTAAAAGCAGTATCGGCACGGCGTCCGGAAGAACCCTGCGCAGCGCTTTCACCGCCTCAATTCCCTCCGCCTTTTCCACATCCCAGTCCACCAGAACCAGCTGACAGGATCCGTTATCACCCTGCAGACAGTTCAAAGCCCTCTCAATTCCCATGGCGTCCAGCATAACGCCCGTATCCTGCATCAGCTCCCGCACATTATCACAGTTCTCCGGATCTTCATCCACAATCAGGATCCGGGAAATTCCTTTTGTTTTCCAGAAAAGACTGTCCTCCTGGCCCTCCTGAATGCGAAGCTCCAGTTCCACCGTGAAGATCGATCCTCTGTTCAGTTCACTGGAGACATCTATCGTACCGCCCATCAGTCCTACGATACTCTTCGTGATCGCCATGCCAAGACCTGTCCCCTGCACCTTATTCGTGGTGCTGTTTTCCGCCCTGGTAAAGGGCTCAAAGATCGTCTCAAGGTACTCGGGCGTCATACCATAGCCGTCGTCCTCCACCTCGATCCTCATGTGTTCATACTGGGCAGAATACTGTTTTAACCCAAGAATGCGCAGTCTGATATGACCGCCCTCCTGGGTATATTTTACTGCGTTGGACAACAGGTTGATCAGAATCTGATTGAGCCTCGTCTCATCCCCCTCCAGATATTCATGCCTGATTCCTGACACTTCCACATGAAATTCCTGCCCCTTTGCCTTCGCCATCGGCAGAATAATCGCCTCCACAGAGGAGATTACATCGTTTAATGTAAATTTTTCAAAATTCAGGACCACTTTCCCGCTCTCGATCTTTGACACGTCCAGCACATCATTGATCAAACCGAGAAGATGCTGACCGGAAGCCGTGATCTTCTTCGTGTATTCGCGCACCTTGACCGGATCATCCGCATCCTTCGCCAGAAGCGTAGTAAAGCCCAAAACCGCATTCATCGGCGTCCGGATATCATGGGACATGTTGGAAAGAAACATTGTCTTGGAGCTGCTGGCGATCTGCGCCGCCCGCAGTGCCTCCGCAAGCTGTATGTTATGGAGTTTCCTTTCTGCCTCCCGCTCTTTGCGGATCCTGTCCTGCTGACTCCAATTGAAATAATACAGCATAACACAGGCCAGAAAAGCCACTAGCATGGCAGTTACAACGAGGAGAATACTCTGATTAACGCTACGCCCCTCCTGCTGAATAGCCTCCACCGGCACATATCCCACCAGAAAGATCGTTCCGTCATTGACTGACCACATATAGATGAGCGCGCTCACGCCCCGGATATCATGATAAAACAGGATATTCGTACCCTCTTTCAGACTCCGCGCCACTTCCGCCCGGATCCCCGGATCTACGATTTCGTTGGCCCGGTAAAAATCATCCAGATTCAGATGCCCGGCATTGCGCTTTCCCATTCTCTTCGGCGTCAGAATAAAACGCTCGCTCTCCGCATCCATCACATACAGTGTTGCCTGCTTATTATAAAAACCATCCGGAAGGGATCGGTCCATGGATTCATAAATATACTCTACATACAGCGTTCCGATCTCCTCATCCTCCCGCCTGACAGGACATTTTACGGTGTGAGCCCAGGCTCCCATGTAATTCACGTAGGACTTTGAAACCGGCATATCGTTCATCGTATGCCCTGCGGAAAAATCCAGATCTTTCTCGGAAAATATCTCCCCTGTGTTGGATACGCCTTCCGCCTTTCCTGCCGGAATAAACGCCATCTTCACCATAGTCTCATTTTTCTGAAAGGTGCGGATATACTCCGCCGGATCCTTTGCTGCCGCTGCCTCCCCGGCAATCAGTTCCTGAAACTCTGTCTGGTTTCGGAAAATTGCCTCAATAGTATATTGAATCAGATCCAGACTCTCGCTCAGATTCTGGATCGCAGCCTCGGACATCTCTCCGGTCGTTTTCTGCGCCACCGCATATACAGTCGTCCCCAAAACAATAAAAACCAATACAATGGAGACGAGCAGGGGGATCCCTCTATGCTTTTCCCTTTCGACTGGTTTCTCTTTCATACTACATATCTCCATCTAACTGCCAGATCTGATTTTAACTAATGCCTGCCGGACCAGTGTACCGGCATACCGAAACCTGCAAATCCGCGCTCAAATGCTCGGCGCTGATATAATATCTATCGATATTATATCATACACCTCTGCATGCTATTTTGTCACCCTTTCTGCAGCACAAAAGAACTTTTCAGCGATACGATTCTGTTAAACACAGGTTCGCCCGGCTTTGAGTCCCTGCTGTCCACACAGAAAAATCCCTGTCTGACAAACTGGAAGCTTTCCAATACCGCCGCATCCTTCAGCGCTGGCTCCATATAACAGTTCTCAAGCACTGTCAGCGAATTCGGATTCAGGTTCAAAGAACCGTCCTCATTGTAAACCCCTTTTTCCTCATCCACGATATTCTCATACAGACGCACCTGTGCAGACACAGCGGTCTGTGCGTTCACCCAGTGGATCGTCCCTTTCACTTTCCTGCCGTCCGGGCTGTTGCCGCCTCTGCTGGCCGGATCATAGGTGCCGTGCACCACGGTCACATTGCCGTTTTCATCCTTTTCACAGCCCGTACATTTCACAAAATAGGCATGCATCAGCCGCACCTCATTGCCCGGGAACATCCGGAAATACTTTTTCGGCGGCTCCTCTAAAAAATCATCCCGCTCAATATACAGTTCTCTGCCGAAGGGCACCTTTCTGCTGCCAAGTTCCGGATTCTCCAGATTGTTGGCCACCAGAAGCTCCTCCGTCTCTCCCTCCGGATAATTGTCGATCACCAGTTTAATCGGATCTAAAACTGCCATCATCCGCGGCTTTTTGAGCTTCAGATCCTCCCTGATACAGTATTCCAGCATGGAATACTCCGCTGAAGACTGGGCCTTTGACACACCGCACAGATCCACGAACCGTCTGATGGACTCCGGCGTAAATCCCCGTCTCCTGAGAGCCGCAATGGATACAAGCCTGGGATCATCCCAGCCGTCCACGATGCCTTCCTCCACCAGCTTCTTGATATATCTCTTTCCCGTCACCACATTTGTCAGGTACATCTTCGCAAACTCGATCTGCCTGGGCGGCATCTCATACTCCAGCTCCTGCAGCACCCAGTCATAGAGCGGCCTGTGGTCCTCAAACTCCAGCGTACAGATAGAGTGCGTCACTCCCTCCTCCGCGTCCTCGATGGGATGCGCATAATCATACATCGGATAAATGCACCACTTATCCCCGGTATTGTGGTGGGACATATGGGCCACCCGGTAGATGATGGGATCCCGCATATTCATATTCGGGGAAGCCATATCGATCTTCGCCCGCAGCGTCTTTTCTCCATCCGCAAACGCTCCGTTTCTCATCGCTTCAAACAGCGCCAGATTCTCTTCCACACTGCGGTTTCTGTTCGGATCTTCTTTTCCCGCCTCGGTCAGAGTCCCTCTGTACTCCCGCATCTCATCCGCCGTCAGGTCCGACACATAAGCCTTCCCTTTTTTAATTAACTTCACAGCGCCCTCATACATCTTCTCGAAATAATTGGACGCAAAAAACAGCCTGTCCTCATAATCCGCTCCCAGCCATTTCACATCCGCAATAATAGACTCTACAAACTCCGTCTTTTCCTTCGTCGGATTCGTATCATCAAAGCGCAGATTAAACTTCCCGCCATACTGCTCAGCCAGCCCGTAATTTAACAGAATACTCTTCGCATGTCCGATATGCAGATAGCCGTTAGGCTCCGGCGGAAACCTGGTGCAGACATGGTCGTAATTCCCCTCCGCCAGATCCTTATCGATCTCCTGCTCTATAAAATTCCTTGAAATAACTTCTTCGCTCATATCATGTCTCCCATTATTATCAAATTTATCGGCTCTTTCGACTCGCAAACGCTCCGCTCTTTGCTCGTATCCCTCGCCTTCGGCTCTTTCGACTCGCAAACGCTTCGCTCTTTGCTCGTATCCCTCGCCTTCGGCTCTTTCAACTCGCAAACGCTCCGCTCTTTGCTCGTATCCCTCGCCTTCGGCTCGGTCAGTGATGAAACAGCCTCACACCCGTAAAGCACATCACCATCCCGTACTTATCACAGGTCTCGATCACATTGTCATCCCGGATGGATCCCCCCGGTTCGGCCACATACTTCACGCCGCTCTTGTGGGCCCGTTCGATATTATCCCCAAAGGGGAAGAATGCATCCGAAGAAAGCGCTACATCCGTATTGCCGGCAAGCCAGGCCTCCTTCTCCTCCCTCGCAAAGACGGATGGTTTCTCCTTGAAGAATTTCTGCCAGGTTCCTTCTGTCAGAATGTCCTCGTATTCATTGCCGATGTACAGATCAATGGAATTATCTCTGTCGGCTCTGCCGATCCCGTCCACAAAATTGAGATCCAACACCTTCGGCGCCTGGCGCAGATACCAGTTGTCCGCCTTTGTCCCGGCAAGTCTCGTGCAGTGGATCCTGGACTGCTGTCCGGCGCCGATGCCAATGGCCTGGCCGCCCTTTGCGTAGCAGACAGAATTGCTCTGGGTGTACTTAAGCGTGATCATGGCGATCATCAGATCGATCACGGCTTCTTTCGGCAGATCCTTATTTTTTGTCACAATATTCTGAAACAGCGTCTCATCCACCTTCAGATCATTTCTGCCCTGTTCAAAGGTGACGCCAAATACCTGTTTTCGCTCGATCTTCTCCGGCACGTAATCCGCATCGATCCGGATCACATTATAGCCGCCTTTTTTCTTTGCTTTCAATATTTCCAAAGCTTCCGCTTCATATCCCGGCGCAATGATGCCGTCCGACACCTCTCTTTTGACAAGCAGTGCCGTCGCCTCATCACACACATCCGAAAGCGCGATAAAATCCCCGAAAGATGACATTCTGTCCGCGCCTCTTGCTCTCGCATAGGCACAGGCCAGAGGCGTCAGAGGCGCCTTCTCATCCACCCAGTATATTTTTTTATCCAGTTCAGTGAGCGGCAGCCCCACCGCCGCCCCGGCAGGCGATACATGCTTAAAAGAAGTCGCCGCCGGAAGCCCCGTGGCCTCCTTCAACTCCCGCACAAGCTGCCAGCCGTTGAAGGCATCCAACAGATTGATATACCCCGGTCTGCCGTTTAAACCCTCAATGGGCAATTCCCCGCCGTTCTCCAGATAGACGCGGGACGGCTTCTGATTCGGATTACAGCCGTATTTTAATTCTAATTCATTCATACCTTTTCCCCTGTATTCTTATTTATCGTCTCTATTATCCTTTCTGCCAAAACCGTAATCAGCCGGAAAGAAATCAAGTCACACATTCTTGTTGATGATCCTGCTCTCATACTCCCCGGTCTCTATCTCGATATACCGTACAAACAACGACACCTTATTCTCCTCATTCAGGCTTCCCCAGATCCTCTCCGCAAAGCTGTCGATATCCTCATTTTCAATGCCGATCCGCTCCGGTTCCCCTGCAAAACTTGGCAAAGGATCGCCATCCCCCTGATAGGTATGGATAAAGCGCCCTTCCCCGGCAAGCGGTCTGTCATAGGAAAACGTATATCTGCAGCAGCAGGCAGGATCACCGTCCGCACTTTTCAAAACAGACATTTTATAGGAAAACTGTCCCTCCGCGAATTCCATAACGCCTGATATTCTTGGTGTATAATTCGGCGCATCCGGCTCAAACTCCCTGACCGCGAGCGCTTCCTCAAAGCTCTTCCCCGCCTCTAACCCCTCATAGATCGTATCCGTCTGATCTCCGTTGGTCACGATGGTCCGATTCCTCCATACACGCACTGGTGCATAGATAATCAGACTGGGATCGCTCAGTTTGGAAGGATCAAAGGCTTCCGTGCGGATGCCCTCACCCTCCTCCACAAAGATCCTGTTCCTGCTGTTGACGCTCCTGCCCATAATAAAATAGGCTGTCACAGCAAATTTTCCATCCGGCGTCTTCCCAATTACGATCCCGCGCCCCGGATACGGGTTATTTTGCAGTTCGTTCTGTAAAGATCTCAATTCCATGATATATCTCCCTGTTTTCAATCAGCCGACTCTGAGCCATGCTCATTCATAAATCAGCTTACCTTCCATTCCATTGAAGCCTTATACTACTCCAATGATCTCCATGTATAAATACATTCCTGCTCAGACCAATCACCAGCCTGATTTTCCCAGGCGTCTGCCTGGCTCAGTCATCATCCACACTATAGTTCGGCGCTTCTTTCGTGATATGGATATCATGGGGATGGCTCTCCCGCAGCGCTGCAGCAGAGATCTTCACAAATCTCCCGTTCTCTTTCAAGGCCTCGATCGAGCCGGTTCCGCAATACCCCATACCCGAACGCAGTCCGCCGATCAGCTGAAATACCGTATCTTCCACGCTTCCCTTGTAAGCCACACGCCCTTCCACGCCTTCCGGCACCAGCTTTTTCGCGTCCGACTGGAAGTATCTGTCTTTGGAGCCGTTCTCCATCGCCGCAATGGAGCCCATACCACGGTACACTTTATATTTTCTTCCCTGGAACAGTTCAAAGGTCCCCGGTGATTCATCACAGCCCGCAAACAGGGAACCCATCATGCAGACATCTCCGCCTGCCGCAATGGCCTTTGTCATATCGCCGGAGAACTTGATGCCGCCGTCGGCAATAATCGGAATACCATACTCCTTCGCCACCGCATAACTTTCCATGATCGCCGTGATCTGAGGAACGCCAATCCCTGCCACGATTCGTGTGGTACAGATGGAGCCCGGGCCGATCCCTACTTTCACCGCGTCCACACCTGCCTCGATCAACGCTTTCGTGCCTTCGCCTGTGGCCACATTGCCCGCGATCACCTGCAGATCCGGGTACGCCTCCTTGATCATCCTGACACAGCGCAGCACATTCTCGGAATGCCCGTGGGCAGAATCCAGCACGATCACATCCACCTTCGCATCTACAAGAGCTTTCACCCTGTCAAGCACATTGGCCGTAATGCCCACGCCCGCACCGCACAGAAGACGCCCCTGCTCATCCTTTGCCGCCAACGGATATTTGATGGTCTTCTCGATATCCTTGATCGTAATGAGTCCTTTCAGATTATAATTCTCGTCCACGATGGGCAGCTTTTCCTTTCTCGCCTTTCCGAGAATCGTTTTTGCCTCTTCTAACGTAATGCCCTCTCTCGCTGTCACCAGATCTTTCGACGTCATGCACTCCTTGATCTTTCTGGAAAAATCAGGCTCGAATTTCAAATCTCTGTTTGTGATAATACCGACAAGCTTTTTGCCCTCCGTCACCGGCACGCCGGAGATCCGGAATTTTCCCATCAACTCGTCCGCATCCTTTAACGTATGTTCCGGAGATAAGGAAAAGGGATCTGTGATGACGCCATTCTCAGAACGCTTCACCTTGTCCACTTCTTCTGCCTGCTCTTCAATCGTCATATTCTTGTGAATGATGCCGATCCCGCCCTGTCTTGCCATGGCGATCGCCATCCGGTGCTCTGTCACCGTATCCATGCCTGCGCTCATCATCGGAATATTCAGCCCGATCTTTTTCGTAAGCCTTGTGGTCAGGTCCACCTGATTCGGTATCACCTGCGAATATCCCGGTACCAATAACACGTCGTCAAATGTAATTCCTTCACCGATAATCTGTCCCATTCATCATCCTCCTGTAAAATAGCGAGCTACGCTCGCATTGCGAGATTTGCTTCGCAAACTCGTAAGATCCGAAGCAGTTTCCTGTAACGGTTCCTGACTGTCAAATTCTGTATCAAAAAATCCCGTCAGTCTGTAAATACTTTTCTGGGTGCAACGCTTTTGACGGCGGCTATAAAGGCAGAACTGGGGGAAAGCAGCACCTTCACTTCATTATTATAAATGAGCATATACCGTTTGTCCGGCTGCGCTTCATACCCAACGCTGTAATCCTTTATTTTCAGCTGCCTGTTCTTGTACTCATCCAGATGCCAGGATTTCACAGGTGCCAGGATCTCAATCTTTTCCGTATTCAGTTTTTCCACTGTCTTTCTTCTCCTCTGTGCGCTGATCTTGTCAATGCTGATTTCCCTGTCCACATAGAGATATTCATACTCCACATTGCATTCCAGCGACATAAAATAACTTAATCCCCCGCATACCACCGCCATAATGAGCGCCGGAAAGCCAACCACAAAGAAAAGCAGGACAAACAGTACGGTCAGCACCACAAACAGTATTTTCAAAAATACCTTTACTGTCGGCGTCTTATGCTTCACAAGGCATTCTACATAAGATTCACTCATACGCCACCTCCATTTCCGAAAATTTTGTTAAAAACTATCATAATATATTTGTCCGACTTATTCAACCGCAGATTATGCAAAAAGTGAAGAAATTTTGAAAAATTCCGGAACTGTGATTAAGAATCTTTCCCCGCACCGGTCTTCTTACTCCCTCTCCCCACATACTCCTTCGGGCTCATCCCCGTCACCCGCTTGAATACCTTGGAGAAATAGAGCGAATCCTCATACCCCAGCCAGCCGGCGATCTCCTTGATCTTCATCTCCCCCTTCTCCAAAAGTTTCTTCCCTTCCTCCATGCGCCTTTTCACCACATAATCGATGGGCGTCACTTCATAGTAGGATTTGAAAATGCTGCTCAGGTAGGAGCCCACGAAACCGAAGCGCTCCGCCAGAAACTGATTGGTGATATTGCTTCTGAAATTTTCATCCAGATAGCGTTTCATCTTTTCCGCCAGCGCCCGCTTGTCGCCGGATTCCACCGGCGCTGCGCCGAATATGTCCCGGAACAGGAAATCAAACTCTTCCCGCAAGGTCTCCTCCGTATAATAGTTGTCCAGAATAAACTGCACTTCCTGTTCCAGTTCGTAATACTCCCTGTGCCCCGGATATTTCTGGCAGAGCCTGAACACAAAGTATCTGATATCGTGCACCGCATCCTTCTGTAATACGGGGCGGGCCGTCAGCAGCTTTAACAGCTTCCCGAACACTTCCGACAGCTCGTCCGGCCCGGCGTTTCCGCACTGTAACAGCAGGCGGTCCAGCTCCTCTTTCCTGTCTGCAGACTCCTTGGAAAGATTTCCCGGACTGTACACAAGCAGCGCATCCTTCATGAAGATCCTGTGCTCTCTCGTATATTTCTGCATGCTCCGGTAGACGGACAGGATGTCCGCCAGTTCCACCGCCTCCCTGTAATACACCGCCGTCAGCGGCACCGGCGCGCACTTTAACTCCTTTAACACCGCCCGCAGACTGTTTACCTCCGGCTCGCTCTCCTTTCTGATAAAAATAAGCTTTTCATTCTCATTTTTTCCTTCCACCACCCAGAAGCTTTCCTCCGGCACGGCGCGGCACATATGTCCCTCCAGCCGGAGTCTGCGGAACACTTCCTGATCATCCCACTCGCATACCCCCCCGGAACCGTAACTGCTGCCGAAGGTTAAAAGCAGCATGCAGTATTCCTGCTTCATGTCCGCCGCTTTCTCCCCTTCCGTCCTCATCCTGCCCCCGGTCAGCGCCTCCTCCAGCTTCTGCACGTTCTCCTCGAACTGCCGTTTCCGCAGCTTTTCCTCTATCTTTTCCAGCAGAAGCTTTAACTCGTTATCCTTTAACGGCTTTAACAAATAGTCGAGCGCATTGTTTTCCAGCGCGCTCTTCACATAGGCAAAATCCGTGTAGCCGCTTAATACCACCGGTATCAGCTTCATTTTCTGCCCCGCGGCGGCACGCAAAAGCTCCTGGCCGTCCATGATCGGGAGATTCATGTCCACAAACAGCACGTCCACCGCATGTTTCTGCAGATACTCATAGGCATCCTTTCCGTTATCCGCTGTCGCCACCACCCGGAAATGTCCGTTGATCTCCTCGATCTTCTGACAGATACTCCTCTGGATCGGCGGCTCATCTTCCACTACCATCACCCGTATTTTCATCTGTTATCCGCTCGCCTCCTACTGTGACACTCATTCCTCTCTCATCGCTCTCTATCTCAAAAACCATCTTTTCGCCGTACGCTATATACAGCCGTTCATACACGTTCCGCACCGACAGGCCGCCGATCTTTAACTCCTGCATCAGCTCGCCCATATCTCTTTCCCGCATGCCGAGCAGTTCCTCCTTAAGCGCCCGCAGTTTTCCCCGCTCCATGCCGCTGCCGTTATCTCTGATATTGACCTCCCAGTATTCTTCCGAGACATACACCTGGATCTCGATCTCCCAGGGGAATTTCTTCGCCCGGAATCCATGGGCAAAACAGTTTTCCATGAGGGGCTGTATCACAAATCTCGGCACATGACAGCCCTGCATCTGCCCCACATAGTTTAACGCATAGTGAAACTTGTTCTCATAGCGCACCTTCATCAGTTCCAGATAATTTTCCGCGTGGCCGATCTCCGCCTCCAGCTCCCCGTAGTTGATTTCATAACTGGTGTTATACCGGATCATGGAAGACAGCATCTCACAGATCAACGGAATCTTTTCCTGCTCCTCATTCCCCGCCATGGCGGAGATGATGGTCAGAATATTGTGGATAAAATGGGGATTCATCTGCGCCTGCAGCGCAAACATCTGGCTCTGGATCTCGTTCACCCTGCTTAACATCTCCTTCTCCATGGACAGTTTCAGATTTTTCACCAGCTCGTCGAAGGCTCTGTTGAGCCGCCGCAGTTCATCCGCCTCCGCCTGGGCCACAAGGGGGATCTCCTGTAAATTTTCATCCACCTGAAGGCCAGCCAGCATATCGCACATCTGTACGATGGGCTCCGTCGTCTTGCGGATGATCTGTCTCTGGCTCACAAAAATAATTAACACGATGCAGATAAGCAACAGCGCCATCCAGGTGAAGGTGGAAGCCAGATTATTGAGCAGGCTTGAATTTTTGGAAATGATAAACACCCGAATGCCGTATTCCGGGAGCTCTTCCATCTTGCAGTACAAGCCGTTTTTCTCAAACCCGTTTTTTGTCCCCAACAGTTCTATCACTTCCCCGTCGTCTCTCTCCCGCCTCAGGGAATACAGGATCTCATCCTCATGAAGCGGCAGAAGATAGCACTCCGTATCTTTTCCTAACAGCTTCTCAAAATCGGAAAAACTCTCAAAACGGATCTGTACCTGCACATAGCCCAGACGCTCCGAGGGAATCAGCTGGTAATTTTTGATTTCCCGGAACACAGAGATGGTTGCCGACGGCTCCTTCACCCAGGGATCCTGCCTGTCCACCCGGAACAGATAAGCATGTTTTCCATCGGCAAACCAGTTTTTCACATCCTCAAACATCTGTGTATCAGGGCAGTCCTTTTTCAGATAACCGTAGTCCACCGCCCTGCCCACATAAGTCATATTTCCCCCGTCGTCAAACAGGCTGATTCTGCTTAAAGAATTTTTCTTTAACAGATAGGACATCGTATGCTGTTTCAAAGCATAGTCCCTGTCCGCGTTGTCCACAAAATAATTCTGATTTCCCCGGTATCCCTCCACCTCGCCAAAGGTCTCTATGATCAGATGATTGGCGCCGATCTGCAGGGCAATATTGTCCGCAAGGCGCAGCGTATTGTCTAACTGGGACGTAATACCCCGCAGCTGCACGTCCACCTGCTCCTCAAAGGCCTTACCTCCGGTGTGGATAATATAACCGGAAAACACCGCGGTCATCGCGAGAAATACCGCGGTGACCACAAGAATGCTTTTCACGATGATCTGCTTCTGAAACTGATGCTTCTGCAAAATCTCTCTCCTTCTCAGACGGGCTTCACTGCCCAGTCCTTCGTCTCCGTGCGTACCTGTCCGCCGCTTTTTACCGCCCTCTCCATCTCGAAGGACAGGTACGTATCCTGCAGCGCTTCCCGCAGCGGATAGAACTCCTTTCCGGTCTCCACATACTCCTTCATCGCCACAAGGCAGGAAGCCACGGCAATCTCATCATCATTCATTCTGGCCGGATAAAAAGGATTCTCATAGAGCATCCGGTCCATAAACATGATACCTTTGTGGGCCCACTCGCTGTTGTTGTTGACGCCCACATCCACCCGGCGCATTTCCTGCGTCACAGGCAGATTGTCCTTTGTCAGAAAATCCACCGCCTCGTCGTTGATCTCGCCCCGCAGTCCCCTGATGTTCCATCTTCTGCGGCGGATCAGGGAAAAATACTGCTCTCCCGCAAAATCCATCAGGGCCGTTTTTCCGTTTTCAAACCTGAGAGATACCCAGTCTCTCTCCTCCTCCATGATCCGCCCGCTCCGGTCAAACCCTTCTCTGCCGTTGGTGGCCGTCACCGGAGAGACAAACTTCTGTCCCTGTATCACACAGTTCTCATAGCCGATCCCCAGAAGCTTCCGGTACATGCTCACCGCATGATAGCCGTGCAGCGCCGAGAGCATCACGCTGGAGATCTCCCCCAAATATCCCTCTTCGATCAGACGCAGTACCCCTGCATAGTAGGGCTGCAAAAAATACTGCTCCACCACCTGCACCCGTCCTCCCAGACGTTTGAAATCCCGCCACAATCCCGTCAGTTCCTCCGTATCCTTCCCTGGCGGCGTCTCGCAAAGCACCGGCACTTTCCGTTCCATCAGCGTCACCAGATAGTCCTTCACGATCCCCCTGGGCACGCATAGCACCGCAAAATCCGGCTCCCGCTTTAACGCTTCCTCCAGATCATTGGTGGCAAATATCCCTTCCTCCTGCGCCACCTGCTGCGCTCTCTCCTTCGTCCGCAGCACGCCGGCGCAGATCTCAAACCGCTCCGGCAGCATTTTTGCGATCCGATAAAAAAAATCCGCCCGCCAGCCGTAACCTATCACAATAAATTTTGCTTTCATCGTCCTCTTCCTTTCCCTTATCCTTTCACCGCCCCGGAAGTCATGCCGGCAATAATGTGTTTCTGTAAAATGACAAACAGAATGAGCATCGGCAAAACAGCTAACATCAGCGCCGCAAACACATACTGCCAGTCCCTGTTGTACCTGCCGAAAAAGCTGTAGATGGCCATCGACACCGTAGCCTTCTGGGCCGAACCCAAGTAAAATAATGGTATCATGAAATTGTTCCACACATCAATGGATGTAATGACAATATTTGTGACCATGATCGGCTTTAAGATCGGCAATAACACCCGCAGCGTCATCTGCCAGAAATTGCAGCCGTCGATCACCGCCGCCTCGTCGATCTCTCTGGGCACTCCCTTCACAAAACTGCAGAAAGTCATCACCGTAAACGGAATCCGCAGCGAAATAAAAATACAGATCACCGAAAAAAAGGTGCCATAAATGTGCAGCGCTTTCAGCAGAAAAAAGATTGAAGCGATCTGCAGCGTCAGCGTCAGCCCAAAGATGAAATAGTAGTAGATGCCGTTTGTCAGTCTGTCGTTTCTTCTGGAGATCACGATCCCTGCCACCGCCCCGAGGAGTACGGAAATCAGTGTCACCGGAACCGTGATAATGGCGCTGTTCACATATCCTTTTACTATTTTTCCGGTCTCCATCACATGGGTGTAATTGGAAAACTCCCATGTTGTGGGCAGCGCCAGATCAAACATGGCGGCCTCCGCCTGGATCTTAAAGGAACCGAGCACCATCATCAGAAAGGGGATCACATAGATCATGGCGATCCCGATCAACACCACAGACAGCACGATGGTTCCTGCCTTCTTTTTTCCTTTCATCACATCTCCACCTCCCGTTTCGTAAAATACCGGTTCATGGCAAAGGAAATGATCACCACGATCACTGCCAGAATCACCGAACCTGCCGTGGACTCCCCGAGAAAGCCCAAACTGAAAGACTGATAGGTATAGGTAGCCAGCACCTGCGTATCAAAGCCCGGACCGCCGTTTGTGATCACATAAATAATGTCAAACACCTTCAGCCCGCCCGCGATACTGAGCGTCACTACCACGGTCATGGATGGCACGATAAGGGGCAGTGTGATATGCCGGAACTTTTCAAAGGCGGAAGCGCCGTCCAGCGTAGCGCTCTCATAATAATCCGCGGAGATCGCCTGCAATCCGGAAATAAAAATAAACATATTAAAGCCCGCCCACATCCAGGTCTCCACAAAAATAACGCTCCCGATGGCCGTGGCGTAACTGCCCAGCCAGTCATGGGTAAGGCTCTCCAGTCCAAGGCCTGTCAGCACATTATTGAGAAGTCCTCTGTTTGCCAGAATGGATTTAAACAGTACGCCCACCACAGTGATACTGATAACGCAGGGCGCGTAGTAGATGGTTCTGAGTATCCCTCTGGCGGCCACCTTCTTCACCAGCGCCAGCGCCAGAAGAAACCCCACTCCGGTCTTTAATATGCAGGTCGCAAAAGCAAATAAAAAGGTGTTGCCGATGGACCGCAGAAATACCGGATCTTTCAAAAGTCCCACATAGTTTGCTATCCCGGTAAACTCCGGTGTAAAGAGTCTGTTCATATTCCAGTCCGTGAAGGACAGCACCAGACTGATCAAAACCGGCACCACGGAAAATACCGTGTAGATTAACAGTGCCGGCACCAGGGCGTACAGCGGATAGATCGATTTTTTCTTTCCTTTCATCGTTCATTCCTCCTGAAACAAAAATCATCGGCCAGAGAATATCCTCCCTGCCCACCGAAAGCAGCGCGCGGCATCTTCCTCCATCGCGCGGACCTGCTCAAAAGGGACCGGAAGCGTCGCTCCCAGTCCCCCCTTTTCAGGCACAGGCTAATTCCAGCCCTCTGCGCCCTTCTCCTTCATAAATTTATCCACATCACCCTGAAACCGTTCCATTACTGCGGCGCCGTCCATATTTCCCTTGGAAGGTGCCTCCAGGAAATATACCCAGAGCGTATTGCCGAAAAGCGGCTGAAGCGTATCGATATACTGATTCATCTGAGCAACAACTCTTCCTTCACTCATGTATTCATTGTAGATCTTCGGAATATCCGGGTTCATCGCTCCCTCATTTCCATCGATTCCCTCGATGTTCGGGAAGCCCGGTCTGGACTGGAAGTACAGATCGCCGTACTCCGGTGTGCTCCACAGATCAAATACCTTTTTGATCGTGTCCAGATTCTCCGTATCCTTATTCACCGCAATGCCCATGGCCGTGGGAAGGTAAGCAAGCACATCTCTGTCATCATACCCTACGGGCGGATTGAAGATCGTCAGGTTTGCATCCGGATAGGATTCCTCGATGGATGTCAGGATCTCCGTAGCGCCGTAGATCATGGCGATCTCACCGCTTGCCAGCCGTCCTAAAATCTCGTCATAGCTCACTGTCATGAAATCTTCGTTCACATATCCCTTCTCAAACAGATCCAGATATTCATCCACTACTGCTGCCATCTCCGGATAATCATTGAACTTCGCCTGATTTGTCAGGATCTTATCTGCAAAATCTTCACAGGCTTCCACTGTTCCGAGCGCTCTGGACATACCGGATGTCATCCAGATCTGGGGAACCCAGGTGTCGGACGGGATCGCAATAGGCACAATGTCCGCCGCTTTCAGCTGATCGCAGACTGCATAGAACTCATCCAGTGTCTTCGGAAGTTCCTTGATGCCATTTGCCTCAAAAACGTCTTTATTGTAAATCAGTCCCTGGAATCCGTTGGAAGCCTCAAAACAGTACCCGTAATGCTTTCCGTTATATTCCGTCAGCTCCGGCGCCTGCACCTTGGACATCCACGCCTCGTCGTCAAGTGCAACGAAAAACTCTTCCGGATTTACACCCGCAAACAAATCCGCAAACTGGTAAACGACCAGATCCGGCGCCTCGTGAGAGTTTAATCTCATCTTCATCAGATTATCATACTGATCATCCGGAATCACTTCAAACTCGATATGTATATTTTCTTTCTCCGCCAGCTGATCTACCATGTTCTGCAGTCCGGAATACCATCTGGACTGCTGCACCATGCCGGTGATCTCGATCTTTTCACCGGAAGGAGCCTCTGTCTGTTCTTCCTGCGCCTCTGCGCTCTCACTCTCCGCTTCTTTCGCCTCTGCCTCCTGTGCAGTTTCTGTCTGTGCGGTCTCTTCTCCGCTTCCGCCGCATGCCGCAAGCGACAGCGCCATCACTCCTGCAAGCAGCAGGGCGATCCATTTTCTGTTTCTCATATTTTTTCCTCCACTTTATCATAATATAAGCGCGCTTTTGATGATTCCAGTATAGCCTCTTATATCTTTCTATAAAATGGCAATTTGCGAAAAATAATATGGAAAATTTTAAAGATGACTCTCAAAATGTCCCGCCACTGACTGCACATTCTGAAAAATGATAAAAGCGTTCTCATCCACCTGTTTGATAGCGCTCTGCAGTCTGTTCGCCTCATATTTTGACACTGCTGTCACATAGACATAATATTCTTCCATGCTGTAAGCTCCAGTCCCCTTCCAGAACGTGGCGCTGCGCCCCAGTTGACAGGTAACAAAATCCCCTATGTAAGCCGATTTTGTGATGATCACCACGGACATCTTCACATTCTGGTAGTGCGCCCTGTCCATAACCATCGTTCCGACGGCTGTGAAGATCACGGAATAGACCACGGTCTCCGGTTCATAACATACCGCGCACCAGGCAAAGACAAACACCGCCACAAACATGGATATCTTTCCCACACCGAAGTTTGGATTCTTTTTCAGAAAATACATGCCGACGATATCCATGCCGCCCCCGGAAGCGCCGCACCGTAAAATGAGCCCTGCCCCATAACCGCTTATGGCGCCTGCGACGAGACAGGCTGTGAGCTTATCTTCAATCAGACAGACTGCCGGAACCGGCAGTACGGAAAAAAAGACTGCCGTCAGCGTCACCGTAAATACAGTCTCCGCAAAAAAGCGTTTCCCGAAGGTCCGGTAAGCCAGGAAAAGTAACGGAATATTCATCAGATACAGGATGATCCCGGTCCAGTCAAAGGTCATCGGGATACGGAAAAACCCCGAGAGCACAGTCCGGATGATCTGTGCCACCCCGGTCAGATAACCGCTGTATAAGCCCATAGGCGTCGTCAAAAGATTATAAGGGGCCGTGTAAAGCAGGGCCCCTGTAATAATACCGATATGTCTTTTTACAAAAGTTTTTCTGTCCATTTAAAAAATTCCGATCAGAGCGCCGATAACACCCACAGCTATCGTGATAAGCAGGATCCATGTGGCGCTCACTCCTTTTTTCAGAAGTCCGAACATCCCCAGCACATAGAGGAAAGGCAGCAGCAGCGGGAAGATCTGATCCAGATATCCCTGGATCGCAAAGGGCATCTCCCCTAACGTGATCTCAAGCGGCGTGCTTAAGTTTACCATGGAGGCGCTCATGCCGCCCACCACCATCAGGCCCACGATGGTCGCGCCCTTGCTGATGGTCTGTAAAATGCCGCTTTCCTTGGCGTTACCCATCAGTCCCGTTCCGAATTTATACCCTGCCACCGTCAGATAATACTTGATGATCACATGGGGAATGTTAAACAGCAGCAGGAACAAAATAAAGCCGAAAGCGCTGCCCTGCTGCGCCAGCGAGATACCGATGGCCACCGCGATGATCCGTAACGTTCCCCAGAAGAAGGAGTCGCCGATCCCCGCGAAGGGTCCCATCAGGCCCACCTTGATGCTGTTGATGGAAGTGGTATCAAAATCGGGGTTCGTGCTGGCCTCTTTCTCCAGAGCCGCATTTACGCCCGTGATCGCCGTGAGCACATGAGGTGTGGTGTTAAAGATCTCCATATGTCTCACCAGGGCTTTCGCCTGTTCTTCCTTCGTGTGGTAAAAAGTTTTGATGGCAGGCCATATGGCGATGGCATACCCAAGCGCCTGCTGCCTCTCATAGTTGTAACAGCCTTCCAGCATAAAGGAGCTTTTAAATAACTCCATCACTAATTTTTTATCTTCTTTTGACAATGCTTCTTTACTCATCAAACAGATCCTCCTCTCCGTCGCCGTTTCCCGCCTGTACCGTCTGCGGATTCACCGCACCTTTCTCATATGTAACGATAAACGCCAGCACAAGCCCGCAGATCGTTACCGCCATGATCGGCAGATTCAGGTACGATATGAGAATAAATCCAAGTACAAAATAGAGCACGTTCTTCAGGTTCATCATCGGAAGCAGCAGCAGCGCGAACCCTACTGCCGGAAGCAGACCGCCCGCCACATTTAATCCCTGCATGATACTTTCAGGAATATGTTCCACAAATGCCTGCACCGCTGCGGAACCGAACATGATCGCCACAAACGCCACCGCAAAATACATGAAACTTTGCAGCAACAACCCTCCGTAATTCAACATCTTCATCTTTTTGATATCACCTGCCGCCGCATACTTCATAGCCGGTGTCATAAAACCGCTTCGAATGATAAATAACAGCACTTTAATGGACTGCGCTAAAATCGCGATCGGCAACGCCAGAGTCAGTGCGATCTCCGGTCCCTGATCCGTCAAGATCGCAAAAGCGGTGCCAAGTCCCGCGCCCACCAGCGCATCCGGCGGTACTGCGCCGCCGATCTGGATCGCTCCCATAAAGACAAGTTCCAGGGTTGCGCCGATGATCACACCAGTCTGCAGATCTCCCAGCGCCAGCCCCACAAGCGGGGATACCACAAGAGGTCTGATCACCATACATGTGCCGAAAAATTTCTCCAAAAACCACAGGCCGCCGAGAATCAGGCCCACTATCAAAGCTTCATACATTTTCAATCCCTCCAGTTCTTTCTGATTGTCTGATATTCGGATACGGACGTGGCGGGAACCTCCTGGATCTCCAGCTTATATCCCATTTCCACAAGCCTGTCCATATACTCCACATCTTTGCCGTCCACATACACCGCTTTGGAAAACATCTTTTTCCCCTCGTGCATCTGCATACCGCCTACGTTGATCACCGGCTTTTCCTCGATCAGTTCCACCAATCTGCAGACGGTCTCGGGATCAGGCGCTATCACAAAAACCTTCATGCTCTTTAATTTCGGGTTTTTGAGCAGTTCAGCCCCCGCCTCCACCGTTCTGGTAGCCAGTTTTACCCCGTCGGGACAACACAGCTTCAGAGCTGTTTTCCTCATCTCGTCCTTCGCTGCGCTGTCGCTCACGATGACAATGGCATCGTAGCCCAGTGCGGATTTCCAACTGTAGGCTACCTGCCCGTGCAGCAGCCGGTCGTCAATCCTGATTTTCAGTATCATACATTACCCCTCCTTTTCTTTATCTTTCACAGGTCTGCAAAATCATCGTTGACCATGGCAGTCATCGTTTCATTGACATAGCTGACCTGTTCCCTTGCCTCTTTTACCGCCTCTCTCAGCTCTTCTCCCTCTTCCATGGTAATGACCTGCAAAAGAAGCGCCAGATTCACCCCCGTCAGAAGATGCACGCCGGGCCTGTCCATATATTTCATGCAGGCCTGATTTACGCTGCCCCCATAGAGATCGGTAAGCACCACCACCTCATCCTCCGGTGCGCAGGCGCCAAAATATTCTTCCAGCTCCTCCTCCAGAAAAACGCCTTCCGTGTAGGCGCAGATCGTGGTGATCGCAGGCTGCTTCCCCAAAATCAGTTCCGCCGCCGCCCTGATGCCCTCCGCGTATGTCGCATGCGTTGCGATCAAAATCTTTCTCATCCCTTTTTCCTCTCTACCGTTTTCTGAATATACTGTCCGATCACACTGTTTACGCCCCTTGTCAGATCTCTGCCCCTGGCATTCGCCATTTTATAGGCGGTAACCTGCATAAAGGTGATATATTCAAGGGGTGCAAAGTATCTGCTCTTTACAGAAAGCGCCAGATCCCTCTTATCCTCCCTGTCCGCCGCCGCCCCGACCACGGCACAGAACCCGACCTCCTGTTTCAGAAAGGCCGCGATCTTTTTTACCTTCTCCTCATCCTCCCCCTGTTTCGAGTACAGAATAAACAGCATCCCGTCATGAAACGCATTCTGGGGGCCGTGGATGAACTCTTCCAGCTCATAACTCTTTGTCATCATCGGCACCATCTCCATGGCCTTGATGTCCGACTCCTGGGCGATGGGCCACAGATCTCCGGCAGCAGAGATTAACATCGTATTCCGGCGTAACAGGGAAAACTTATTGTCCTCATACCAGGAAAGCGCCGCCTGTTTTATGGTTTCCAGATTCCCTGCCGCCTTTTTCAGGTCTTCCTTTATTTCCGTCAGCTTCTCTTCGTCGATCATACCCTGTTTCGCTGCAAGATGCGCCCCAAACATCATCACAGAGGCCGCCGTGGCAGAAAAACCTATGGTGCGGTACAGATATTCTTCCTCCCCGCAGCCCATATCCACAAAATGATCCGCCGCCTCCGCGATCAGGCACTCTCTCTCCGCTGTCATGGCGTATGTGGCGCAGCCGGCCTCTTTTGCCAGAAGCACCGCCTCGTACACGAGCTTCGTCTTCCCGCCCTGGGAAATAAAAAGGTGCAGCGCTTCCTTCCTTATTTTTGCTCCGTAGTGGACAAATATATTGGGATAGACAAGCGTCACCCGTAAGCCGCAGACGTTCTCCAGAAACATTTTTGCGGTAAATGCCGCGTTATAGGAAGAACCGCTGGCCACTATGACGATCTCCTGAAAAAATGTTCCCATGCCGCCCTCTACGGGATAACTGTTCTCATCCCGTTTCACGATCCCCTCCAGTTTCTGTGGAATCCGCTCAATACAATCCATCAGTGTCATATCAAATCTCCTATTCCAGTTCCGCAGATCCCCTGTCAGCACACGGTTTTGTAAGACCAATTTCCAGCCGTTTCACGTCTGCAAATTGTCTTGTGCGCTTCCATGGGATCTGCTGTTTTGTTCCAGTTCCGCAGATCCCCTGTCAGCAGGATCCGCCCTTCTATTATTCATTATTTTCCCTGGCCGCCACATTGGCGTCATGTCTGACATAATCATACAGATAAGCGATCTCGCTGGTGGGCAGCTTTACATTATACTGGGCTGTCAGCTCCTGAAAACTCTCCGTCAGAAGACTGATAAACTCCTGCTGTTCTTTCACAAAATAGTCCAGATCCACATAGTCGGTGATGGGCGTTTTCGTCACTAACCGCTCCATCAGACAACACACATGGATATAGATCCCGATGATCGTCTTGATGGAAAAATGACAATCCATCCCGCTTTGCAGTTTATCCACCGCGATCTTGATCAGTTTCAGCAGCTTATCCGCATCCAGTATCGTCAGATACTGCAGTACATTCTGGAGCGTAAAGTTCTTTACCAGATTGTCGTCGAAAGCTTTCAGCTCTTCCCTGCTCAGATAGCGCCGCAGCAGCCTGTTCATATCCTCCATGGAATCGCTGGTGATAATGTCCTCCAGTCCGATGTAGGGAATATCCGGAAGCCCGGGATCCATGGTGCCCGACACAAAGAGGATCTCATAGCGGGCGCACATTGCCTCAAACTCCATATGCAGCCCTCCGGAACAGTCCACCGCGATCAGCTTTACCTTCGGATTTTTCGGAAAACTATCCTTGAAGATCTGCAGCACCCGCCCCGTCATGGGCGTCCCCGACTCGCTGGTGAACAGGATCGCCGCATCCTTCCGCACATTGTCGTAGAGACGGTACTCGATTTTCGTCTCCTCGCAGGTCCTGCGCAGGATCTCCTCGGTCTTTTCCCCGTTTGCGATCCCCTCTCCCACGCTCAGGGCTGTCTTCGTGGAAATATTGTTGATAACGCCGATATGAGCTGAACTGCACTCGCTGATGATAGTCCCCAGCTCCTCAAGCGTCCCCATATCCACGAGCAGGATCAGATTATCCGCAAATCTGCCCTCCGATAACCCTTCCTTAATCTTCGCAATGATATCCCCCACATCTGTGGTAAGCGGCATATCAAAGGCGTCCAGAACCCGCCTGCCAATCAGCTTGTTTACCGCGTCCGCTATGGAACTGGCCGTTGAATATCCATGCGCCGCTACGATGCCGGTCTGATTGATGCCCGCCGACTTTCTGTTGTAAAATTTCACATTCAGGATCAGGAAGATCAGGTTGATATCCTCTAACTCAACATCCAGCACCTCTTCAAGCGACCGCTTCATCTCCTTCGCCATAAAAGCTTCCGCCGGATACTCCTCTCCCAACAGCCCCAGAAAACCTTTGATTCCTTCCTCCTCTTTTCTCAGCCATTTCAGCAACGAGGTATTCTCCCCGGTCATCACATACAAAAGCCTTGCCAGTACAAACTCACAGTTTGCCGGAAGAAAGATCCCGTGCTTTTCACTCACCCTCGAAAGCACTTTGCCGGTAATTTCCGTCAGCGCCCTGATCTTCATATTGGAGTACTTTTTCTCATAGACAATGAAATCGTAAAAATCATTCAGCCACTCGCTGCCTTTCCGCATCAGCTCATTGCGGGATATCTCATTTCTGTTGTACTCACCATAGACAGCCATAACGCGCTTCAAAAACGGCAGCAGGTAATTGTCCTCCTCCTGCATGGCCAGGGATGAGACCGGTATCTTTCCGGAATCACCGCCCATCTCCTCCTCCGGTTCCAGGGAAGAGATCAGTTCATTCGGCAGATGAAAGCTCCTGATTTCCAGTTCCTTCGGCGTATCCGTCTGTAAAAAAGCATTGGCACAGATCACCCTGATACAGCTCTTCAGTTCGCTCAGGTTCCCCTCAAAGGGATATTTCATCAGAATCCTGTACACATTCCCGCTGAGTAAAATCGGATGCCCCAGATGCTTTTCTTCCTTCTCAAAAAAGTGTGCAAGCAGCAGTCTTTTTTCCAGAACGCTCCTCTCTCTGAGGGGCGGCAGAAAACTGATGACCGGAATCTGGGATAACAGACTCTCCTGCAGGACAAGAGAGGGATTTTTTCTTGTTGCCAGGATCAGTTTCACCTCTTTCTCCTCCGCCTTCGCCGTCCTTTCTTCCAGATATCTCGCCAGACTTTCCTGACACTTTTTGCTGAGACAGTCAATGTGGTCAATAAACAGGATGCCGCCCGCCGCTTCTTTTAAGAAACCTTCTCTTTTCCCGCTGCCTCCTCCGAACAGCTTTAAAACATCCCTTCCGCTTTCCCCGTCCGCCTCGTTGCACTCAAACACTCTGTACGGCGCGTCTGTGCCGATGCTCCCGCTTTCTGCGGCATAATGATAGAGGTAGTTTGCCAGATAGGTTTTTCCGGTGCCCGCCTCACCCCAGATTAAGACCGGTACGCCGCAGCCCGGATATTTCACCGCGGATTTACATTGGATGATACAGTAATTCAGAGTAGCGGAAAAACCGATCACATTCTCCTCATCTTTTCCCTCGACTCTCTCCGACAGTATCTCCCACAGATCCTCCGGATAATCAAACTCGTTTTCCTCAAACTGAAGACGGTATTTTCTCTCCAATGTCTTTTTGTGAAAAAAGTACACCGGCCTGCCGCCCACTTTTACAAGCACTCCCTCCTTCACCAGATCATTCAGGTAAGAAGATGCCAGATTCCGGCTGATCCTGATCTCATCTGCCGCCATATGGGTGGTAAAAGGCTTTAAATCAGAGTTCATGCGAAATTTTTCCGTATATTTTACCATATATTGCACGATTTCTTCTTTTGTCCTGATATTCACGCCATTCTCCTTTCCCTGTACTGCTATCATACATAACCCCTCCTTCTTTTTGGTTTCTGTCTGACATTTTTCTCACTGTCCACAAAATTTCCGACACTTTCCCTCCACTTTTTCGACACTAAAATTTCCATACGTTCTCCGAACGCATTGTGCGCTCCTGCGCATTTATAAAAGGCTATGGAAACAGTATAGCCTGAAAATGTGCCGAAAAATTCCTCTGTGTATGCCTGCGCATAAAAAAACAGCTGTCCCAAAAAGAACAACTGATTTTTCTACATCGAATACTGCTATCTCTTTTACTGCATGCAGGCCTCCGGACTTTCAGCAAATGCCGCCAGCTTTCATTTCCTGCTATCTCTCAGAGAGACTCCCGGTTCCTCATCTCCCGCCAAACCTCACAGAAGTTCCCAGGCTTTCATCTCCTGATAAAGCCTTCCCACCGGCAGGCCTACCACATTGCTGTACTCGCCTCTGATCGCTTTGATAAAAGCTGCCGCCTTCCCCTGCACACCGTAAGCGCCAGCCTTGTCCATGGGCTCCCCGCTTTGCACATATGTAAGGATCTGCGCCCGGCTCATGCGGTACATCACAACATTTGTACACACATAAAAAGAATACTCCTTCTGTTTTCCCTCCTCGTCGATCCAGACAAGCGTAACGCCGGTATAGACCTGATGCTCCTTTCCGGAAAGCAGCTCCAACATCCGCGCCGCATCCGCCTCGTCTTCCGGTTTGCCAAGGATCTCGCCGTCTATGGCCACCACCGTGTCGGCGCTGATCACAAGGCAGTCACTTTGTCCGATCCTGTTCCAGACATCCCTGGCTTTTTCTTTTGACAGTTCTATCACAATATCCTGCGGCAGCGTGCTCACCGGATTTTCTTCCACATCGCTGGGCATCACCGTAAAGTCAAGTCCGATCTGCGTAAGCAGTTCCCGCCTTCTCGGGGATGCTGATGCCAGTATGATCTTTCTTTTCATGTCTCATTCCTCCTGCTACTGTGGAACAGGGACCCATCGTTTTTCAATGCATTCCTGTTTCAATATCCACTATTCTCTGTTTCATATCTGTCACTTTATATTCTGTCGCTGTAGGGCAACGTCCTGATATATTCTTCCATATATTCAAAATCAGGCGTACCATCCTCTTTCGCCGGCAGTTTTATGACTGTATCCTTCATCTTTTCCAAAGTCCATTTCCTGCCGTATCCAAACCGGTATTTATTCGCTTTCACCACCGTGATAACAAACATTGCTATATACTGATTTAATGCCCACCATTCTTTCGCATATAAAACATTCACATCGTCTGATGCCCAGAACGGTTCCGCCTGATAAAAAGTTTCTCCCACGCTTCCGTTATAATTGACAGTAATACAATTCGGTTCCCAGTAACGGGATGTTTCAATTTTTTCTCTGACGCCGTTATTTTCGCTGACAGCGCCCAGATAGTTGATTTTTCCCGGAATCATATCCGCTTTTGTCAGTCTTTTTCCTTTCCTGAAATCAAACAGACTCCCCATCCTGTAACTGTGCCATTTATCAATCTCTAATATCAGTTGTTTTTCTTTCAAAACTGTCGTGACCGGTTTGCTGTGAAGCGTCTTTATATAGTTCACCATAAAACCAAAATCCGGTTCCCCGTTTGCCCGCGCAGGCAGCCTTATGGAAAGCTTTTTATATTTTTCCATGGAGACAGTCCTTCCATAAGAATATTTGACTGTTTCCATATTCAGGATCGTGCTGATAAAAAGATACGCCAAAATCTCCTGATTTCCCTTTAAAACAAGACTAAAGGCATTATCCGCCAGAAAAAAATCCGAACTCTGCACAAATGTTTTTCCTGCATTTCCCACTCTTGCCAGAGACAATGCCGGTGCTTTCTGCAGCTCAAATCCAATCTCTGTGATTTCTTTCGCCAGATAACAAAACACACCGTTATGTTCAGAAGAGCCGTTTACACAGGGAATATTCCCCTGATACATATTCTTATTTTCTGATGAAAGTGTTTTTCCTCTTCGAATATAAAACAGCTGTTCCACAGAAAATTCTTTCCAGCCCGATACATTAAGCTTCATATACTTCACCTTTTTTTACCAGATATGATAAATAATCGTTTATGGTTGACTGGAAATCATCCTGCGTTAATTTTGAATAATCCGTCTGCATGTAGGCCTCACACAGCCACTCGTCTTTGCAGTCAACACAGTGTCTGGCCGACAGACCGTCCACAACATCTCTGTTTCTATATAATTTCAACCACTCTTCCTCAATGGCTCCCCATCTGCCAAGCGCATCGATCCTGCCCAGTTTTTTTCGTTTTAGAAAGCCATCCTCCTTACAGTACCCGAAAAAGGTTTCCTGCTTTGAATCATGAGGTGTATGCGCTTCCCAGATCATGACACAGACATTGGTGCCTGTGGGATAAAAAATGTCATCCGGCATGGAGAAAACGGCCTTCAAAGTATTTTTCTTCATCAGCCGTTCCCTGACCTCTTTAAATTTGGTCCCGATCGCACAGCTCACAGGCACTACAACAACCCCTGTTCCCCCCGCTGTAAGGATCTCCAGCAAATGTTCTACAAATTCCAGTTCAGACACATCTTTCTGCGAGTACGGCGGATTCATCAATCCGATATTGATATTCTTTTCCTTTAATTCTTTCGTAATATTTTTATGAAAACAATCCCCTTTATAAATATTGGACTTTCCATCCTTTCGTATGATCATATTCGCAATGGCCAGAGTATAAAGTCCATCGTCAAATTCCACCCCATACAATCCATCTTTTCGGATGTTTTCTATCTCCTGCGCATTTGCATCCCGAAACATTTTGCTCATGGCTGTCACCAGAAAGGAACCCGAACCGCAGCATATGTCAACCACACGGCTGTTTTTATTTACACCGGCCAGGTCACACATAAATTCTGTCAGATGCTGAGGCGTCAAAACGATACCCAAACCGCTTCCATCACCACCAGCATATTTGATAAACTCATGGTAAAATACTCCCAGCGCATCTACCGTACTGTCCGCATAGTCCATCATAGGCCTGATCTTCATCTCAAGCTGTTCTATATACCAAGTAATGGACCTGGAATGCCCAAGCGGTATTTCGGCAAACTTTGTATTATCCAGAAGTGTATTAAAAACCTGTTTGATATAACTGATCCTGCTGCTTTTCACATCACTGTCTTTCAATACATTTTCAATCGCATTCTGAATATTCTGCATCACAAGCTTATAGGAAGGCAGCATCGAATAACTCTTTGAAAAATCCTCATCATTTAATGCGATTAAAATCCCGGCAATAAAAATCGGTTTATGCGCTTCCGTCACCTTTATTTCCCGCAATGAATTATGCATATCAAGAGCAGTATTGCGAATTTCATCCAGAGAATAAGCCTTTCTCAGCTTATTTCCTTTCATCAGTTCCACATAATTCTCTGGTTCAAGAATAATGTCCTTTGCTTTTTTTAAAACAGTGTACTCCTCCTGTCCCTTCTGCCAGTAGTATGCATCGGCTTTCATATTTTCTTTACTTGTACCGCTCACTGCAACTGCAATAACATTATATTCCCGTTTCAAAAATTTTGCATAATACAAAACCCCGTCCACCGCAAATCCGCCGGGCTTATTCAAATTGGGACTGCAATGCTTTTTCACACTGTTTTTACATTCTACCACAATGATAGTATGTATATCATCATCAAAAGTAATAATATATTCCGGCTTTGCCTTTCCTGTTCCTCCCTTTGAATCATCACCCAGTTCACATTCTTTCGGCTTTCCCCCTGCCTCTTTCAGCAGTTTTTCAATTTTTTCCACATCGGAGACATCCCCCTGAGGGAAGACATAGCCAAACGGATTCTTCCCAATCGTGCAATTCATCTCTCTTAAAGTTAAACTCTCTGTATATTGTTCTATCGCCATTTCCACGATTCCTCCGTCTGTCCGTTTGATATACATTACCGTATCATAAAACAAAACATTTATCCAGTATTCTGACAAATTTCCGCCGGAAGAGGCCAGAAGACCTGTTACAACAGTTAACCATATGGTTTCACCGTTACGCTGATGCGCACAGAATGCTTTGAAGCCATATGCTTCCCCATATTCCATTTTCAAACATATGTTCTATTTATTTTATCAATTTTTGTCCATACAGTCAAGGAAAAATACTTCATCATTTTTTGATATATAAAATCGGCACTTACCCATGCAGATGAGTAAATGCCTATCTCCCTCTCTACTTTGCCGTTTCTTCCAGCATCTCCTTAAGCATCCGGTTCACCAGCCCCGGATCAGCCTTCCCTTTCATCGCCTTCATGGTCTGTCCCACAAGGAAACCGATGGCTTTCTGTTTGCCGCCCTTGTAGTCCGCCACAGATTGAGGATTTTGTGCAAGAACTTTCTCTACCACCTCCCGCAGCGCCCCCTCATCATGTACCGTCTTTAGTCCATGTGCTTCCACATAGACCTCCGGATCGATATCCTCCTCAAACATCTTTTCAAAAACTTCCTTTGCCACCGGCCCCGTAATGGCTCCCGCGTCCACAAGAGAGATTAACTGTGCCAGATGTTTCGGTGAAAACCGGATATCCTCCGGATCTTCATTTTTTTCCTTCAAAAGCCGCAGGGTCTCCCCCATCAGCCAGTTGGAAACCTTCTTGGGCTGTCCGCAAAGAGCCGTGGCCTCCTCGAACAGATCCGCCATGTGCTTTGACTCCGTGATAATCCCGATATCATATGCCGGAATATCAAATTCCCGCTTGTAGCGTTCTATCTTTTCCGTCCTGAATTCCGGCTGCTTTGCCCGGATCTTATCAAGCATTTCTTCGCTCACATGTACCGGCATCAGATCCGGATCCGGAAAATACCGGTAATCCTGAGCGTCCTCCTTGCTGCGCATGGCGTAAGAATAGCCCCTGTTGTCATCCCATCTTCTGGTCTCCTGTACAACCGCTTTCCCTTCTTCCAGCAGATCGATCTGCCGCTCCCTCTCATGCTCGATAGCATGCGTAATAGCCCGGAAAGAATTCAGATTTTTCATCTCCGTTCTCGTCCCGAACTCTTTTTCGCCCACTTCCCTGACAGAGAGATTCACATCCGCCCGCATGGAGCCTTCCTGCAGCTTACAGTCAGAAGCCCCCAGATACTGAATCAGCATCCTCAGTGTCTCCAGATAGGCAATCACTTCCTCCGCATCCCGCATATCCGGTTCCGACACGATCTCGATCAGAGGAACGCCGGACCGGTTATAGTCCACCAGAGAGCAGTCCTCCCACTCATCATGGATCAGCTTCCCCGCATCCTCCTCCATATGGATCTCATGGATCCCCACATACTTTTTCCCATTTCCCGTCTCTATCTCCACCCTGCCGTTTTTGCAGATCGGCAGATACAGCTGGGAGATCTGGTAATTCTGCGGATTATCCGGATAAAAATAATTTTTTCTGTCAAATTTTGCATCTCTTGTGATCTCACAGTTTGTGGCAAGCCCCACCGCGATCGCATATTCCAGCACCTGTTTATTCAACACCGGAAGAGAACCCGGCATCCCGGTGCAGACCGCGCAGGTATGACTGTTGGGCTCCCCGCCAAAAGCGGTGGAACAGCCGCAGAATATCTTTGTTTTCGTGGCCAGCTCCACATGAACTTCCAGGCCTATGACTGTCTCGTAATTTTTGCTCATAATACTCCTTTATGCAGCATTCTGAATTATTTCATATTACCGGACGCCGGAATGAATATTAAATTCTCCGTCGCCACACTCCCGCTGGCTCTGTTTTTCAAGAGCCTGTGAAATAGCGTACTGGCTAAAATTTTAAGCATCAGTCTGCTGCAATACTCCATTATTCTCAATCTTCTCATAAGTGTACGCCGCCCGGATCAGCTTCTTCTCCGCAAAGCAGTCTCCGATCAGCTGCAGCCCGATGGGCAGCCCGTTTTTATCTTTCCCGCAGGGCACGGAGATTGCCGGCAGCCCCGCCAGATTCACCGCGATTGTATAGATATCTCCAAGGTACATTTTCAGCGGATCCGACAGGCTTTCCCCAAGTTTCGGCGCTGTGGAAGGCGCCACTGGCCCGAGAATCAGGTCGTATTTCGAAAAAGCCTCATCAAATGCCCGTTTGATCAGCGTCTTTGTGCGCAACGCTTTCAGATAATAGGCATCATAGTAACCGGAGCTGAGCACAAAACTGCCTAACATAATCCGCCTTTTCACCTCCGCCCCGAACCCCTCCGACCGGGTTTTCTTATACATATTATGAAGCCCTTGAAAATCCTTTGTCCGGTAACCGTACTTAATCCCGTCAAACCGTTCCAGATTGGAGCTTGCCTCCGCTGTGGCAATCGTATAATAGGCGGGAATCGCATACTGCACCATCCCCAGATCAAATTCCTCCACCACAGCCCCCGCCTCGCCAAGCTTCTTCGCCGCCGCAAGCACAGCGTTCTTTACCTCCGCGTCCAGTCCTTCCCCGAAATAGTCCTTCGGGATACCGATCCGCATGCCTTTGACATCTTCTTTCAAAGCTTCCGGAAAATCCCTCTCCGCCTCCGGCGCGGAAGTAGAATCCTTCTCATCATAGGACGCCACCGCCTGTAACAGCTGCGCCGCATCCGTCACATTCTTCGCAAGCGGCCCGATCTGATCCAGAGAAGAGGCATAAGCCACCAGCCCATATCTGGACACCATACCGTAAGTAGGTTTCAATCCCACAACGCCGCAGTAGGATGCGGGCTGTCTGATGGAGCCGCCGGTATCGGAACCAAGCGCCATAAAGCATTCCGAGAGGGCCACTGCCGCCGCAGAGCCGCCGGAAGAACCGCCCGGCACATGTGCAGGATTCGCCGGATTTTTCGTCACCCCATAGTAAGAGGTTTCTGTGGTGGAGCCCATGGCAAACTCATCCATATTCGTCTTGCCGATCATCACCATTCCGGCCTTCTCCAGATTTTCCACCGCCGTGGCCGAATAAGTGGGAACAAAATTTGAAAGAATCTTCGAGGCACAGCTTGTCAGCACACCCTTCGTACACAGATTATCCTTCACCGCCACAGGCACCCCCGCAAGCGCTCCTGTAAATTCCCCCTTCTCAATCTTTGCCTGCACTGCAGCAGCTCTCTTCAAGGCGCTTTTCCTGTCCGCCGTAATATAGCAGTGATGCTCCTCTTCCTTTTCGCCGATGCGCTCAAACACCGCCTCCATCGCCTCCATGGCAGTGCACGTCCCAGCCTTTATCTTCTCTGAAAGCTCCACCGCCGTATAATCCAGAATACTCATAGTTACCTGTTCTCCCTGTCCGTTCCTGTTCTCATAGCCCATCTGTCTTTCGTCATCTATACACGCCATCCGTTTCCTGGCTATTTATATACTATCCGACTTCTGTCCTTTACGCAATTTTTCAACATTCTACCGCTTCATGGCGAGATTCTCCGGCATTCTGCCCTTTATGCCCAATGATATACCGTAACTCGGCAAACAGACATTATCTCAAATCAAGACACATGATATCAAAATCAAAATACTCATCGCCTATCTTAAAATATGCCGGCAACCTGCCCACGCGCTGAAATCCATATTTCTCATACAGATGGATCGCACCGGCATGATCGCTCCTCACCTCAAGTTTTATGATCTCAATTTCCGCCTCACGGGCATACCCGATCAGCTTCTCAACCAGCATACCGCCGATCCCCTGATTCCACTGCGCCTTTACGACACCCAAACCTATGTCGGCAACGTGGCTCATCCTGCGGGGCAGTCCGTTCAGGCTGCCATTCCCGATCAGTTCTCCGTCCTTCCATACGCCGTAATGAACCGACTTTTCTGCACGCCGCATCTGTTCCAGATGCTCCTTTTCCTGTTCCACCGTCACAGGAAGCCCTTCACTCCCGAACGTCAGATTATCCGTCTCCCCGCCCGTCCTTTTCAGGCAAGCGATCAGTGCTTCCGCATCCTCCGGCATCAATTCCCGTATTTCAATCATTCCCTTGCTCCTTTCTCCTGTTCTTTTGCCGACAGACACTATAGCGCCAGCCTCCCCAAGTCATACAATTCATCCGGGCATATATCCTGCCCGCCAGGCCATACGACCGTATATCCATCCATAGTAACGCAGTCACCTACTCAAACGTCTTCGGCGCCACAAACATATCCCCTTTTGTCTCCGGCGCATTATACAGGGTATCCTCTCTGCCGTCCCCGTTTATCACCACATCCTCTCTGAACACATTCCGTGTGGACAGCACATGGGACATCGGCTCCACTCCCGCGGTATCCAGTTCATTCAGCTGATCAATATAGTCGAGCATCCGCCCCATATCTTTCTTCGCCGCTTCCCGCTCATCCTCCGAGAGTTCCAGTTTCGCTAAAATACCCACATACTCCATCGTCTCGTCGTCTATCACATTCGCCATTTTTGTTCTCCCTTTTATTCCCGCCTGTTCTGTTTCCTGTTTCATCCATCGATCCACTGTATAAAAGCCGTTTTATCCGTACTGTTATATCCCGCCTTCCGGTAAAACTCCAGTGTTTTTCTTTCTCTGGAACCTGTGAGCAGCATCATCTTATAACAATTTTTCTTTACCGCAATGTCTTTCGCATAATCCAGACATTCTGTGGCATATCCCTTTCCCCTGTAATCTCCATGAGTCACAACATTTTCCACAAAAGCGTAAGGCCTTACATTCCTTGTCAGATTCGGGATGATCACGCAAACACAGGAGGAAACGATCCTGCCATCCACTATCTTTACGATCAGATGGTGGTTTTCGTCCTCCAAAATCCGGTTCCAGGTGGACAGCAAATACTCTGACAATGCCGGAACAGTCTGCTCATGCAAATACAGATATAACTGCAGCAACTCCTCCAGATCTTCCGTCACCGCTTCCCGTACCATCATGCTTCCTCCACATCTGCAAATATCAGAGAAAATATATCTCCTGAAGCCTCTCAACAAGTTCCACATTGCTTAATCCATAATTCTGCAATAAACTGGCATCGAAAGGCTCCTCTGCCAGCTTTTCAAAAAACTTTCTCACATCCATATATACAGATTCCGGTAGCACACTGATATGCTTCAATAAAAACTCTGCCGTAATCCTTAAAACATCATTCTTATGCTTCTTTATATTACGCGAATCAACTTCTTCTCCGTTTTCTTTTCGGGCTTTTAAATCCAGATATGCTTTCATTTTAAAAAGAATCAGATATTCCCGGTTTATCAAATCTGTAAAGCTGTGGCCGTCCGGTACTCATCGTTTTGTTCCTGTACTGCCCGGCCTCTATAAACTCCCAAAATTTTATACCAAATTCTGCCGTCAACGCCTCTACAATCAACACGATATCGATATCTCTTGTCGCCCTGAACTGACCTGCATTTTCCGCAAATAAAATATCACATGCTGTTCCGCCGATAAGTACATATTGATCCTCAAATCCGGCAAAATACTCTCTAAATATATCTAATCCTTTTACCATACATAATTCTCCAGCATCTCATCTATGCAAATCTGTACTCTTTCATCCTCCCTGTCATCCCCCTCTAACGTAAGCAATACACTAAAAGGATCCTGAATCTGTTTTCCATTAAAGTCTATAAAATATCCAAGTTCTAAAACTTCACATCCGCTTTCCTCCCCTGCTGATATCGGTCTGAAAGATTTAATATTTGTCTCTCTCAACTCTTTTTTGGTAATCCCATAAGTTGGATAACTATTATCCGAAAGAAGAGAATATTCACAAAGCGCAGAAATACCAGCTATTTTTTTCAGGCAAATATCATCTGCCAGCTGATATCTTCTTATTACCGGACTCCTGAGAACAGGCCTGATCTTCTCCCACAGCGCTACAATCTCTTCTCTGACTGATACCTTTCTTGTTTTACCAGACATATCAAGTATATCTATATCTAAATATTCCATTTCATCAAAACATCTGCTTACTGACATTTTTGCAACACCAAGTTTTTGCGCAATCCCTGTCACACTCATATCCTGCCATTTTTCATACAAAGCACACAACAAAAGTTTCTGCGTCAAAAAAGATATGGTATGAACCGGCCTTAGTTTCCTGCTATCTTTATCAGACAAAAGTAACCCGATAAATGGAAGAAACATTTGCTTGTCCGCTACAATAAACGGTATTCCTTCCTTTATCATTGTTTCTTTTGAATAATAATTCAATTTTGTAAAAAACAGTGCACAATTCAATCCGGAAATTTTCTCAATCTCATTTCTATCATGGCGCAATGTATTTAAACGCAAGTCGATTTTGGGTTGTACAATAAGCCATTCCACTCCATCCTGCAATACAGAAAACAAATTATAGTTACCTTTATAAATCAAAGGGAGTTTTTTCAATAATTTTGTATTCTCCTTTACAGCAACCGGCCGTCTCAAACATTTTTCAATATATTCCTTCATAGCATCCCTTTTTAATTTGTAACTCATTTTATGTTACACATTAAAAGTAAAGCATTTCTCATAAAAAATCAACCACTTATTCCCGCCTGTCCTGTTTCATCCACTGATCCACTGTATAGAAACCGTTTTATCCGTACTGTTATATCCCGCGTTCCGGTAAAACTCCAGTGTTTTTCCTTCTCTGGAACCTGTGAGCAGCATCATCTTATAACAATTTTTCTTTACCGCAATGTCTTTCGCATAATGCAGACATTCTGTGGCATATCCCTTTCCCCTGTAATCTCCATGAGTCACAACATTTTCCACAAAAGCGTAAGGCCTTTCATTCCTTGTCAGATTTGGGATGATCACGCTTCTGCCTCTCCAAGTTTTAAAACCTCACATTGATAATTCATAATCAAATCATACATCCACTTATAAATATATTCTTCATGAGCGCTTATCCAGTCATCTATCCTGTCCGTTTCGTCGAACCACTCCTCCGGATAGTCACAGTTTCCCTGATACTTTTCATTTGCATAATCGTGTATCCCCCGCGCATAGACAGACGCCATTTCGTCTTCCCCATCCGCTTTCAGAAAAGACAGCACCCTCTCAAATTTCCCATCCTGAAACGCCCCGCTCTCATAATACTGCCATACGCCGCACCGAACACTCATCCCCTGCCAGTTATTGATTTCCATAAACATAAACGGAATGTCCGGTACATCCGTAAACACCGTACGCTTAAACCTCTCGTAAAACAACATAAAAAACGTGTCTTCACAGTTTCTTCTGAATTCCAGGCTATCCTATTCTTTCTGTCCGCTTTCTACGGCCAGCTCCGTAAAGCAAACATCCTACCGGATCTTAATATGCACTTCCCGCAGCTGTTCTTCCGTCACATCCCCCGGCGCTCCATTCATCAGATCCTGGGCCGAACCGCTCATAGGAAACGCAATAACCTCCCTGATATTCTCCTCATTCCGCAGCAGCATGATCATCCGATCCACTCCCGGCGCCATCCCGGCATGAGGAGGCGCCCCAAACTGAAAGGCCTGATACAGCGCCCCGAATTTCTTCTCCAGCATCTCCTTATCATATCCCGCGATCCGGAATGCCTCTTCCATCACCTGAATGTCATGATTCCTGACCGCACCGGAAGACAGTTCCACCCCGTTGCAGACAATATCATACTGATAGGCTAACACCTCAAGCGGATCCTTCTCCCACAACGCCGCAAGTCCCCCCTGAGGCATGGAAAAAGGATTGTGGGTAAACCCGATCTGCTTTGTCTCCTCATCCCGCTCAAACATCGGAAAATCATTGACATAGCAGAACCGATAGGCATTTTTTTCGCACAGATCCAGCTTCTCCCCCAGCTCTTTCCTGATCTGCCCGCCATAATAAGCAGCCTTCGCCTCCTTATCCGCGATAAAGAAAATCGTATCGCCCACTCCCAATCCGGCAAGTTCCCGCAGCACAGACTTCTTTTCCTCCGGAATAAATTTATCGATGGGCCCCTTATAACTTAAATCCTCCGCCACCTCGAGATACCCCAGACCACCCATGCCAAGTCCTGTGGCGAAGGACAGCAGCTTCTCATGAAACCCTTTGGACATGGGCTCGCTCACCCGGATCGCCCGGACTGTTCTGCCAATAAAAGGTTTAAAACTGCACTCCTGGAAAAACTCAGTCAGGTCAATAATCCGCAGCGGATTCCTCAAATCAGGCTTATCCGTCCCGAATTCCAGCATCGCCTGCTTATAACTGATGACAGGATAGGGTGCCTTTGTCACCTCATACCCTTCCGGCGCAAACTTTTCAAAGACTGCCGTCAACACTTCCTCCCCGACACGGAATACATCTTCCTCGGTGGCAAAACTCATCTCAAAATCCAGCTGATAAAACTCCCCCGGGGAACGGTCGGCTCTGGCGTCCTCATCCCTGAAACAGGGCGCGATCTGAAAATATTTATCAAATCCCGATGCCATCAACAGCTGTTTGTACTGCTGGGGCGCCTGGGGCAGCGCATAAAATTTCCCTTTGTATTTTCTGGAAGGCACAATATAATCTCTTGCCCCCTCCGGAGAGGAAGCGGAAAGGATCGGTGTCTGGATCTCCAGAAAACCAAGTTCCTCCATCTTTTCCCGCAGAAAACTGATAACCTTTGAGCGGAAGATGATATTGTCTTTCACCTTTCTGTTCCGCAGATCCAGATACCGGTATTTGAGCCGGATATCCTCTCTGGTCTCCTTCGATGTCTGAATCTCAAAGGGAAGCTGTTTGTAAACTTTCCCCAGAATGTCTATTTTCTGTGCCTCCAGCTCAATGGTACCGGTGGGAATTTTCGGATTGTAAGTCTCCTCATCCCTTTCCTGTACCACACCCTCAACAGATAATGCCTGTTCTTTTATAATACCCGTAAGCAGACCGGTATCCCTGAGTACCACCTGCAGCACGCCGTACATATCCCGCAGGTCGATAAAAGATACGCCTCCATGGTCCCTGATGTTTTCCACCCACCCGGCAACCCGCAACGTCCTGCCGATGCAGTCCTCGCCAATCTCTTTTATGGTCAGATCCCTGTAACAGTTTTTCATAACATTTCACTCCTCTCCCGACAGCGCAGATACTTCGGCTGTTTCCCCGCTTCCGTATCATGGCGGGAATCAATCCCTCCTGCCTGCAACGGGGTTATTGTCTCCTTACAGTGCCCGGATCCGCTTCAATGCCTCCACAGCATTCTCGTACGTTCCGAAAGCAGTCAGTCTGAAATACCCTTCTCCGCTGGGGCCAAATCCGCTTCCCGGTGTGCCGATCACATTCGCATTTTCCAGCAGATAATCAAAGAACTCCCAGCTTGTCATATTGTTTGTTGTTTTCATCCAGATGTACGGTGCGTTTACGCCGCCGTACACCTCATATCCGGCATCTTTCAGGCCTTCTCTGACATACGCCGCATTGTTCATATAATAGGCCACCTGCTTTTTAAGCTGCTCTTTTCCTTCCGCGGAATAAACCGCCTCGCCGGCCTTCTGAATAATATAAGGCGCTCCGTTGTATTTCGTTCCGTGCCTTCTCGCCCACAGTGCGTGCAGTTTCGTTCCATTTACTTCCAGGTTCTTCGGGATCACCGTGAACCCAAGCCTTACACCCGTAAAGCCCGCATTTTTGGAAAAGGAACGGATCTCGATGGCACAGCCTCTGGCCCCCTCACACTCATAGATACTGTGGGGTACATTCTCCTCGGAAATATAAGCCTCGTAAGCCGCATCATAGATGATAACTGCCCCCACTTTATTCGCATAATCCACCCATACCTGCAGCGCATCCTTTGTGATCGCCCCGCCGGTGGGATTATTGGGATAGCACAGATAAATGATATCCGGCGTTTTCTCCGGCAGTTCCGGCGAGAAATTATTTTCCGCAGTGCAGGGCATATAGATCACATCGCTCCAGGTCTCCTTCACCGCGTCGTAAGTTCCTGTTCTTCCTGCCATCACATTGGTATCCACATAGACCGGATACACCGGATCACAGACCGCGATCTTATTGTCCTTACTGAAAATCTCCTGAATATTGCCGCAGTCGCACTTTGCACCGTCGGACACAAAGATTTCGTCCGCCGCAATATCACAGCCTCTCGCCTGATAATCGTTTTTCACAATAGCGTTTCGCAGAAACTCATACCCCAGATCCGGTGCATAGCCGTGAAATGTCTCCGGACTTCCCATCTCATCCACCGCCTTATGCAGCGCCTCGATGATCGCCGGTGCCAGAGGCTGCGTCACGTCCCCGATGCCCATCCGCACAAGGTCTTTATCCGGATGTTTCTCCTTGTAGGCCGCTGTTTTTTTGCCGATGGTAGAAAACAGATAACTTCCCGGCAGTTTCAGGTAATCTTCGTTAATTTTATACATCTTTCTCCTCCATTCCAGTTCCGCAGATATTCTCCCAGCACATCTTTAACAAGCTTACGAATATGGCTGACTTAATACCGTCATCCCTATTCGAAGCTATGCGCTGTCCGCATATCTGCTGATTCCCAGTTCCGCAGATATTCTCCCAGCACATCTTTAACAAGCTTACGAATATGGCTGACTTAATACCGTCATCCCTATTCGAAGCTATGCGCTGTCCGCATATCTGCTGATTCCCAGTTCCGCAGATATTCTCCCAGCACATCTTCAACAAGCTTACGAATATCTCCCGTTACCCATCAAAAATCGTACATCCCCTCATAGACTGTGGTTGCAGGGCCGGTCATGTAGATCAGGTCCGCCTCCCTGTCCCACTCTATAAGCAGTTCGCCACCTAACAGTTTAACAGTTACGGAATTGTCCGTCAAACCATTTAATACGCAGGCCGCCACCGCAGCGCAGCTCCCTGTTCCACAGGCTAACGTCTCCCCGCTGCCTCTCTCCCAGACGCGCATTTCCACATGGTTTTTATCGACAACCTTCACAAATTCCGTATTGACTCGTCTGGGAAACAACTCATGCTTTTCAAACAACGGCCCGATCTTCTCCAGATCAAGTTCTGACACATCGTTCACAAATATGACAGCATGTGGATTTCCCATTGACACACATGTCATATAGTGCGTTTTCCCATCTACGATGATCGGCACATCTACCGCACTTTCCATGCTTCCCGGCATCACCACCGGAATCTCTGCCGGCGCAAGAACAGGTTTTCCCATATTGACTTTCACGGTCACCACTTTGCCGTCCTCTACCTGCAGTTCCAGGTACTTAACCTGCCCGCCACTGATAATACTGACCTCTTTTTTATCTGTCAGTCCCTTATCGTACACATATTTTGCCACGCAGCGGATACCGTTGCCGCACATCTCCCCCCTTGTACCGTCGGCATTCCACATTTCCATCTCGAAATCCGCCTCATCGGATGCGTTGATAAATATGACGCCGTCACCGCCTGCGCCAAAATGCCTGTCGCTCATCTGCTGCACAAGCTTCGGCTTTTTCGCCCGGTCTATCTTTTCCTCCATGCCGTTTATATAAATATAATCGTTTCCGCAGCCATGCATTTTTGTAAATTTCATATTCGATTTCCTTCCTTTTTCTCACCTGACGTCCGCAGTGCATGTTCGAAAAACCTTCGGTTTTCCGAACTCACGGGTTCTCGCCCTATGCTCTATCCTTTTGCGTACATCTTCAATACCATCTGGGCTGACTCGGCGATGCTTCTGCCGCTGTCCATGCTGCACTTCTGCAGATACTTGTGGGCCTGCATTTCCGTCATGGATCTTTTCTCCATCAGAAACGCCTTCGCCTGTGCGATCAGCTCCATCTCCTCCGTACTTTTCTCCCGGGGGCTCTCTCTTCGTTTTCTGCGATTCCGCTCGCACTGCCTGATCAGCATATGCACCGTTTCGATCAGCTCATGTGCCTTAAGCGGCATGGGAAGACAGGCCATGCTGCCGCCTATATCACACTCCGCCAGATGCTGCCTTGTGGCCAGAAGCAGCAGAGTGAATCCTTGGGGCAGACAGTCCCGCAGTTCCAGGTACATCATATCTGCCAGTTTATAACCGCTTATGACAATACCGTCATTTAAATCTTCCAGCGCACCGATAGCCTGGGCTCCGGTGGTGCAGACCGCATGTACCAAAAAGCCGCTTCTGACAAGCAGATTCCTTATCCCTTTCGCATCCTCCAGACGAGGGAACACAACTACAATACCGGTCATGCGCCCACCCCCTTTCCGGATCGCCGAAAGCCCTGCCTGAAGCTTAAAACAGCACCTGCGGCGGCTCATTTTGCCGTATTGTTCTGTAGAAATCCCAGCACACTGCCGCCTCGCAGACATCCCTTCCACAAGCCGCAATGCTGCGCCTCCATATGAGGCCTTAAACCTTTAAACAACCTGCATCAGCAGTTTAACAGATAACGCCCGATCTCCCACTCCGAAATACTCGAAATATAATCCTGCCATTCCTGCCTCTTTGCCTTGACATAGTTGCCTGTCACATGCTCTCCCAATGTCTGCGTGACAAGCGGATCTTTTTCCAGTTCCTGCAACGCGTCAAGCAGCGTGGCCGGAATCGACTCGATGCCCTCCCGTCTGACATCGTCTCTGCTCATCTCCTGAATATTTTTATCCACACTTTCCGGCGGCATGATCTGATTCTTTATCCCGTCAAGCCCTGCCCGCAGACACACCGCCAGCGCCAGATAGGGATTTGCGCAGGGATCCGGATTGCGCAGCTCAATCCGCGCATGTTTGATGTCTGTGGCCGGCACCCGGATGAGCGGGCTTCTGTTCCCCAGACTCCAGGCGATATGCACCGGCGCGTCATACCCCGGCACCAGCCGTTTATAGGAATTCACAAGAGGATTCGTGATAGCCGTCATCCCTTTCAGATGTCTCATGATCCCTCCGATAAACCAGTACGCCTCCTTGCTTAAACCGTTCTTATCCGGCGCGTCCCCGAAAATATTCTCCCCATCCCGGTTTAAGGACATATTGATATGCATCCCGGAACCCGGCACGCCAAACTTCGGCTTTGGCATGAACGTGGCATGCAGCCCGTGCCGCTTGGCGATGGTCTTCACTGTCAGTTTGAACGTCATTATATTGTCCGCGGCCCGCAGCGCTTCCCCATACTGAAAATCGATCTCATGCTGGGCCGGCGCCTTGCTGTGGTGGGAAGATTCCACAGTAAAGCCCATCTCCTCCAGCGTCAGGATCATATCCCTTCTGGCATTCTCTCCAAAGTCCACAGTCCCCATGTCAAAATAGCCTGCCTGCTCCCTTGTATGGGTTGTGGGCGCGCCGTTCTCATCCATGTCAAACAGGAAAAACTCGCACTCCGGCCCCACATCAAAACTGTATCCCATTTCCGCAGCTTCCGCTATCGCCTTTTTCAGAATATAGCGCGGATCACCCTCAAAGGGCATGCCGTTCGGTCTGTAGATATCGCAGATCATTCTCGCCACTCTGCCCTGCTGGGGACGCCAGGGAAAGATCGTCATCGTATCGAAATCAGGATACAGATACATATCCGATTCCACCCTGCCGGTAAATCCCTCGATCGACGAACCGTCAAACATACACTCGTTGTTTAAAGCTCGCGCAAGCTGGCTCGAAGTCACCGCCACATTTTTCAGATTGCCGAAGATATCCGTAAACTGCAGTCTGATAAATTCCACGTCCTCCTCTGCCACAAGATTTATGATATCCTGCTTCGTCAAATTACCCATATCTTTCTTCCTCTCTTTATGCTCCGCCTCATGCGGGTATCGCCTGTGCCCCGCATATCTAAAAAGGGCGTTCTTACCCCTCAGTATAAGAACGCCTTTGTCTTTTCAAAATAATACCCGACCTGTGAAAATTTGTCAATCCCGAAGCCTTACAATTTTTACGGGCTTTCCTGTTTTTCACTTCAAAGGTTCCCTGTCCGCACGTCACTGTGCCCCGGTAAACAGCATATAATCACTGCACTCCATATCCGGGCTGTATTCCAGAGCAACCGCAAAAGGATTGTGAAGTTTTGTATATGCCCAGTCCTCCCTGCCGTAAAATTCTTCCCCTGTATAATCTGTTTTCTCAATAGCCGGGCCGTCCACAACTCTGGCCGCCAGATACCGTGTCCTCGCCAGAACATCCATATCCGCCGCCGCAGGCTCGATCCCGATAAATTCTGCCACAAGTCCCTCCCGCATCCGCCAGAATACCGCACAGTTCAGAGGCCCCGCCTGCAGGAAAACCTGCGCAGTTTCATCCTCCCGCAGTTTGCTCTCATAGGGACACTGATCCGGATACAGGCGAAATGAATATCCATAGAGAGATTCCCCATTATCCAGCCCGTACCTGTAAAAGTGCAGATTTTCTATGCCCTGTCCACAGTAGATCCCGGCACTCTCCGCGATCTTCTCTTTTGCACTCTCCCATTCATCCGCCAGAAAATCTCCCTCCGGATTGCCGTCCAGATAATACAGGATCCGTATATCTCCCGCAGCGGCAGCCTGTCCCGCCTCCTTATTCTTCGGCCAGAGCACATCCAATCCCCAGTTTGCCACAAAATTCATGTTTCCGTAGTACCAGTCCTCCGGCTTTGCCATAAAATATCTGGTTGGACACTTTTCCCCGGAAGCATCCTGACAGAAAGCCCAGTCGAAACCCTCCTCGTCATTTGCACAGAGCAGATAATAATCCAGACCGGGAACCTGAATCTTCTCTCCCGGATATAGCAGATCACTGTCAGCAAAACCGCCTGTCAGATCCTCCGGGCATATCAGCTTATCATAGTACATCCCGTCCCCGTAAAAGTTCTCCGCAATCTTCCATAATGTATCCCCCGGCTGCACCTCATATGCCGTATCCTGCTTCGGCCCCATATGCAGATGGATGTAATCATCCTCATCCGTTCCCGGAAAATCCGGAATGGCTGTGAAAAGTTCCCAGGAATCCACATCTGATATGACATATCTGTCAGCTATACCGTCATTCCCTTTTCCCGCTTCCTGCTTAGCCGCCGCAATATCTCCTGCCTCTGCATTCTCTCCTGTCGCCTCATTACCTCCTGCTGCCGCGTCCTGCCCCAATGCTTTCTCTTTCCTGTCTCCGGCACTCTCTCCTGCCGCCACATATTTCTCCACCTCCGCCATCTCCGTCTCAGACAGCTTGTACACTCCGAACTGACGGTAATCCTGCTTCGCCCGGTTTGCAAGATAGTAACAGTTTTTCGTCTGCCCTCTTTCCGGATTCACCAGATTACAGGCGATCCCATACACCGGCGCATAAAAGCTTAAAAACTCCTGATGAACCAGCACTTCCCCCGTATTCCAGCAGGAATCCACCAGTCCGCCGTTGGAGGCGCAGATCCCCGCCGTGATCAGGGATACCGTATAGTCCAGCTTTGCCTGCTCTACGAGCACTTCCCCGGTGTTGACACACCGATAAATCTCTCCTCTGCTTGCACCGGCAATCCCACCGGAAAGCTGTGGTCCCCGAATGCTTCCCACATTCCCGCAGTTTTCCAGCCTTCCCGCATTACTCACCTTCCCGGCAATTCCGCCGACGGCGTAATCTACAGGATAAGTATCCGTAATCGCATCGCACAGGACATTCCCTTCATTCACACAGTTTCGGATTGTTCCCTCGTTGGTTTTACAGATCCCACCGGCACTGACCGTCGCGATCGCCCATCGGTCATCTCCCCTGTCCGCGCAGTACCACCTTCCGGCTCTCACTTCCCCTGAAAATCTGCAGTCCCCCATCTCGCCACGGTTTATCGATGCAATTCCGCCGGCACCCCAGTCGCCATAAACCGCCGCCTCCACATCACAGCTCTCTATCCGCCCATAACTCGCATAGCACAGAGCAGAGGCGGGAACCATATTGATCTCCCCGTCATCATCGTAACGATTCGTCTCATAAGTACTCCGAAACAGAGAGTTTCTGATTTTCAGATCTGTCACCAGCGCCTGTTCTTCCAAAATATTAAAAACCGGCATTTCCCACTCCGAATAATATCCTTCCAGAGCATAACCGTCCCCGTCAAAATGTCCGCTGTAATACACCATACACCTGTACGCATTTTCCGGCGGTTCCTCCTCCCAGTGTTCCCAGTTTTCAGTGTCATTGAGCACAATATCCGCCGTCAGCCTGGCATTGACATTATGCTCCTCATTTTTCAGGTTGATCCGATGGATAAACCACTCAAAGCTTTCTCTGGTACACAGCAGATAATACCCGTTCTCATCCTGTCTCGGCATAATCTCAGGCAGTTCTTCCATACCCGACCATTTAAGCCCGATCAGGATCACCCCTGCCGGAAGCGCCACAGCCGCCTCTTTCAGCCGTCTTCGCCTTTTTCCTGTTTTCCCCTTTCTGTTTCCGCCTCTTACCGTCAGATAACGCAGAAACCCTGCCAGAAAAGAAACAGCGGGCAAAAGCACCCCCGCCAAAGGCAACGGTTCGCCCATGTCCAGATTCCTGCAGATCACCGGCACTAAGAGGGTCCATAAAGTCATCCCCACTGCCGGAATAAGAAAAGAGGAAACTCTCTTCTTACCATATCCGGAAAAAAAAGAATAGGGATAAAGCGACAGCTCCATCAGCATAGCTACAACCATCATCAAAACAGCTGCCGTCACAATATAGCCTGGCATGTTCGTTTCAAAGTCCATACTTTCCACAAAAAAGTGAATGTCCACAGAACATAAAAATACCACAAAGAAGCTGAGCATCCAGCTGCCCGCCTCAAAAGCAAACCCCTTCCATCTGATAGCCCCATACACAGGTAAGACTGTCTCCCCCATAAGAAACTGCAAAATAAACAAGGCAAGAAGACAGCCCGCCGGCACGATCCCCCCTCTGTTCATCAAATAGTCTTCATAGCCGTAATCAATCAAAAACAGAGAAAGTATCATATAGATAACTGCTGCCATCAGCTTTATCACAATGATAAAGACATTCACTGCCTTACAGCCACCAGAAACCTCCGCCGCCAGCTCGCTCTGTTTTGTTCTCTTCAAAGAAAACCTCTCCATATGTATCTCCAAATCTGCCGCACCAACGGCACGCAAAACTTTTTTACGCTTTTCCCGGGCTCTCCGCCTCCTGCCTGTCATAAATCCGTCCCACCTCTAATATGATATACAAAGTAACGGTTTTTACCCCGGGAGAGCCTATGAGTTCCAAAACAAAAATTGTTGTTTTACACCTGAAAGAATTGATTTATACAGGAATCTTTGTGATTCTGGGTATCCTTTTTGTCATACTGCTTTTCATTATGTTCCGCTCGGATAAGGAAACCCCGGAAGAGACGCCGGAACCGCCAAAGACAGAGACGGAGTCGCCGGACGGAGAGCAGACGCCGATCTATCAGCCCGGCGCCTACCGAAGCGCTCTCTATCTTGATAATGAGACAGTGGAAATCAACCTAACCGTGGATGAAACACAGATCGTCTCCCTGACGCTTCTGCCGTTAAGCGATAATATCTCCACAATGTATCCGCTGCTTGAGCCGTCCTTCAACGCGATTTCCGAACAGATCTGTGAAAATCAGTCTCTGGAAAATATTACCTATGCGGATGAGGCGGCCTACACTTCCGAACTGCTGTTGGAAGTTATCGGAGATACGTTAGCCAAAATTCAGGCGCCATAAAAGCATAGCTTTCGTGTGCATGACAGGAATATCCTTTCCGCGCCGGAAGGCATGGAACGGATATTCCTGTCCGCATTTCCGCAGTCTGTTCTACTATCCTCTCAGCTCTTCTAACTCCTTCATCCAGACCGCTGCACAGGCATCCGATGGCATCCGCAGATCCCCTCTGGGTGAGAGAGCCACACTGCCCACCTTGGGGCCGTCCGGCAGACAGGAACGCTTGAACTGCTGGGAGAAAAATCTGCGGTAAAAGGTTTTCAGCCATTTCAATATCTCTTCGTAGGCATAGTCGCTGCCGAAAGTCTCCCTGGCAATTCTGTAGACCTTCGATGGAGAAAAACCTGCCCGCAGCGCATAATACAGAAAGAAATCATGCAGTTCATAGGGGCCCACCAGATCCTCGGTCTTCTGAGCGATCTTCCCCTCCACCGGCGGCAGCAGTTCCGGCGACACCGGCGTATCCAGAACATCCGTCAGTACTGCCCGCAGCTCCTCTTTATCGCAGGTATCCGCATAATACTGTACCAGATGACGCACTAACGTTTTCGGCACACCGGCGTTGACGCCGTACATCGACATATGATCCCCGTTGTAGGTAGCCCAGCCCAGGGCTAACTCCGACATATCCCCGGTCCCGATCACAAGACCGCCTCTTTTGTTCGCCAGATCCATCAGTACCTGCGTCCGCTCCCTGGCCTGTCCGTTCTCATAGGTCACATCGTGCTTCTCCATATCCTGGCCGATATCCTGAAAATGCCTGGTCACAGAGGCCTTTATATCCACCTCCAGAAACGTCGCCCCAAGCGCCTTAACCAGTCTGCAGGCATTCTGATACGTCCTGTCCGTCGTGCCAAAGCAGGGCATCGTCACCGCCAGGATACCGCTTTTATCTTTCCCGGAAATCTCAAAACATTTCGCCGTCACAAGAAGTGCCAGCGTGGAATCCAACCCTCCGGAAACGCCCACCACCGCCGTCTTTGCGCCGGTGTGCTCCAGGCGTTTTTTCACCCCGTAACACTGGATCTTCAAAATATCATCGCACCGCCTTTTCCTGGTCAGTTCCTCGGTGGGCACAAAAGGCGCTTTATCAAACTTCCTGGAAAGTCTCGTCTCCTCCTGTTTCAGGGAAAATGGAACCACCCGATAGCCTTCCCGTCCGGTTCGGAATGTATTAAGCCGCCGTCTCTCCGTACATAGCCTGAAAACATCCAGCTCCCCATAGACGGAATCTCCCGAAAACCGCGCCGCCTCCGCCAGAACAGTACCGTTTTCCGCAATCATATTATGGCCCGAGAAAACAACATCCTGGGTGGACTCCCCCTCCCCGGCACTGGCATAGACGTAGCCGCAGACTAACCTGGCACTGCCCGATTCGATCAACATCTTCCGGTACTCGTCCTTTGTCACGGTCTCATTGGAAGCCGACAGATTGACCAGTACAGTCGCTCCCGCCAGCGCATGGGCTGTGCCGGGCGTCTCTACGGCCCACATATCCTCGCAGATCTCACAGCCCACCACAAGCTCCGGGATCTCCCCGCAGGCAAAAAGCAGCCTGGTACCAAAGGGAATTACTTCCCCGTCCAGCAGATGCTCCTCCACTTCCCCGTTTCCCGGCGCAAAATGTCTCGTCTCATAAAATTCTCCATAACTCGGAATATAAGTCTTCGGAATCATCCCCAGCACTTTCCCGTCCCGCAGCACCGCCGCCACATTGTACAGTTTCTGTCTGTGCTCCACCGGCAAGCCCACAAAGACAAGACTGTCCTGCCCTTTTGTCTCTGCCGCGATCCTTTTTAATGCCCGAATCGCTTCCTTTAATAAGAGATCCTGTAAAAACAGGTCTTCACAGGTGTAGCCCGTGATGCAAAGCTCCGGGAATACTATGATCTTCGCCCCTTTTTCGTAAGCCTCCCCTAACTTCTCACAGATCCTCTCCGCATTGTATACCGGATCCGCCACCTTGATTTTCGGCGTAAGCGCCGCCACCCTGATAAAACCGTGCCGCATAAATTCTCCTTCCGCTTTCCAGTGCACCCTAAAGTATCCGCCGGCTTTTGTGTTTATTTCGCCCGTTCTAACAGTCTTTCCATATCTGCCACGGTAAATCGGTATGCCCTGTTGCAGAAATGGCATTTCACCTCGATCGGTTTGCCCTCCGCAATCATATCCTTCAGCTCCTTCTCCCCGATACTGACAAGCGCCTTCTCCACCCGGTCCTTGTCACAGTTACAGAAAAACTGCACCGGCAGCCTGTCCGTCCACTCGATGTCCATGCCCGCTAACACCGTCTCCAAAATCCCTTCCGGCGTCATTCCATCCTCCAACATCGTGGTCACCGGTTTGATCCGCTGTAAATTCTGCTCCAGCTTTTCGATGACCGCATCCTCCGCAAAGGGCATCAGCTGTATGATAAAACCGCCGGCCTGCTTTACCGTATTGTTCTTTTCCATCAGAACGCCAAGGCCCACAGAGGAAGGCGTCTGCTCCGAAACCGCAAAGTAATAGGTCAGATCCTCCGCGATCTCCCCTGTCTGTAATGCAGTCTGCCCGCAATAGGGCTCTTTCATACCGAGATCTTTGATCACGCTGAAAACACCGCCCACAGGCGCCGCCTGTTCATCAGCGGATATCTCTGTGGTTTCCGGCGCCTTATCCGTTCCTTTCTCCGCGGTTCCCGCTTCCGCTCCACTCACCGACTCGCCGCCGGAAATTCTAAAATGCTCCCTGCCCATCAGGGCGCCGCCCACATCCAGCTTTCCCTTCTCGCTGGCAGGCAGAATCACCTGGGGCACCAGCGCATACCCTTTGACATTTCCGCCGGAATCCGCCGTCACAGTTAACCCTCTCCCCGGGCCCTCCCCGCGGATCTGCAGCGTCAGGATATCCCTCTCCCCCTTCATCATGCTGCCCATCATCGCGCCCGCCGTCAGAAGCCTGCCCAGCGCCGCCGTCATCACCGGACTTGTATTGTGGGCTGCTCTGGCTGCCTCCACGGTCTGTCTTGTTGTGGCTGCAAATATTCGAAGCTGCGCATTTGCCGCCGTTCCTCGTACCATATAGTCGTTCATCGTTGTCCCCTCATTCCTGTATGGAACCTTCCCTGAATTCATACCTTTTTGATCTCGCAGCTGTGCGTTTTTTCTTTTGCATCATAATTGATCCCCACCATCACGATCCCGCCGTCATAATCCCTCAATACCGCAGGATAATTTTTTTCTTCAATCTGTCGGACCGCTCCCCCCGACGACTGGTTCCATTTCAGTTCAATCACTAATGCCGGAAGCAGAGATTTCCGTTTCGGCAGATATACCACATCCGCAATCCCTTTCCCTGACGGCAGCTCCTCCACTTTCAGATAGCGGTCCAGGGCGGCGATATAGGCAAACTTAATGACATACCGCAGTGCCTGTTCATTATTGTAAAATGTCGGCGCGTACTGCGTTTCGCGTATCTCCTCCATGGCTCTGCAGACTGCCTCCCCATTGCCCGCTATGGTATCTTCCAAAAGCTTTTCGGATCGGCCAAGCAGTTCCATCCATTTTCTGTTTACCCCCGTACCTTCGAGAATCTGCTCAAACTCTGCCCTTACCTCTTCATTCGGGACATGCGCCACCCTCTCCTCCTCATTCCAGGTAAGGTATCCCAGGTGTATCAGAAGTGTCAGCACATCATCACGACTCCGAAATGTCTCAAAGTCATTTGCAAACCTGTCAGTCCTCACCTCGATCTCTTCCCCGGAAATCAGCCTGGAGACAATCTCCTGCAGACCTTCGAAATCCATGTTGATATAGGTCATCAGAGATTCCGCCGCTGAAGTCTTCCGCCAGTAGGAGCGGCACTTGTGCTCCTGCATTGCGCACATCACGGAATAGGGATTATAAATGGCTCCGTATCCGGGAAAATCGTATCCGTCATACCACTGCCTGATCTCTTCAAAGTCCATCCCGTATTTTCCACACAAAAACCGGACTTCGCTTTCCGTAAACCCTGTGAATTCCACAAATCTGCCGGGATCTAAAATAGTATACTCCTTAAAATCCGAAATGGCCGACTGGGAACCATCCTTCTTGATAGGCAGGATTCCCGTCATATAAGCCGCCGCCACGACTTTCGGCGTGAAGTTACTGTTTTCAAACCATCCCCTGAGCAGGTTTAAATACGCCGACTGAATCTCTGTATCCCCCTTCGCCTCCCGGATCAGGGCGTCCCACTCATCAATGATAAATACAAATTCCCTGCCAGTTTCCTCCACACAATGGATCATATCTTCCATGAGACTTTCCCCGAGGGCTGCTTTCGGAAACGCATCCTTCAGCTCACGATGGATGGCCTCCACGATTTTCCCAGGCACACCCGCCATCGGCATCCCCTGCCTCTTTGCCTCGGAAATAAAGCCGGTAATATCAAGACTGATCACATGATACCGGTTCAGGTGCGTCAGATACCCCTCTGTCCGCGCAACCTTCCTGCCATCAAAAAGCCCATGGGAATCACAGGAACAGTCATAATACGCACACAGCATCTTTGCCGCATAGGACTTTCCGAAACGCCTCGGCCTGCTGATGCAGGTCAGCATTTGCATTGTCCCTATGGTTTTATTGATCAATGTAATCATCCCCGTTTTATCCACATATTCCGACTGTAAAATTTTCTCAAATCCCTTATTCCCCGGATTTAAATAAGTTGCCATGGAAATCCCCCCTACCGATACCGGCTTCACCGCTACTTCCTTTCTTCTGTTTTCCCGCTTTCCTTCGCGATCACATAGATCCGCTCGCTTTCCGGTCTCACCCCGCCGCGGTTATCCGCATCCAGCGCCTTTACAAACAGCAGGCCGGCCGCCTCCAGAAACCCTTTCATCTCATCAAGCGTATAGCCGCGCTGGTAATGCGTCTCCGTAAAGCGTTTAAACATTTCGCCGCAGTCTCCGCCCGGTGCATGTGATTCTTCCTCATCCTTCCTCTTCTCAGACTGTCTGTTCCTGTCCTCAGAGAACTCCCTCACAAAAATCGTCAGATCATACTCGTTGATCCGTTTCTCCCGGTCATAGTAGTTCTCCCAGATAAAGCTGCAGTCCTCTCTGTTCTCCGCGATCGTAGCGTCCCCGATCACCTGCTCATACTTGTAGACCGTATTAAAATCAAATACAAAAATTCCGCCGGGATACAGATAATTGTTCACCAGCGAAAAAACCTTTACCATATCTTCGTCTTCCAGAATATAATTGAGACTGTCGCAGACACTGCAGACGGCGCCCACCGTGCCGTACAGCTCAAACTCCCGCATATCCTGCAGCAGATACAGGATATCACTGCCGCTTCTTTCCCGTTTCTGTATGGCAATCTCCAACATTTCCTCAGAATTGTCCACGCCGATCATATCAAAACCGGCCCGGGCGAGCAGTTCCGTCAACGTCCCCGTACCGCAGCCTAAATCCAGCACCGTATTCCGCTCTGTCGCAAGATTTTTTGCCAGTTCGCCCGTATCTTCCGGGACAACGCCGCCCACACCGTACTCTTTCAATACAGATACTACAAACGCCGCCCATTCCTCATAGGGCACATTGTCCATCAGTTCGTCATACACTTCCGCAAAACCGGTGTAGCTGTCATTCATTCTGGCTTCTCCATCAATTCTTTATGAAAACTTTCTTTCCCTCAAATGCAAAACCATACTTTCGGATCTTTCTCTTAAAACGCCTCTGCTCTCCGGGGCTGCCCCCTACTGCTGCTTTTCTATTTGCTTTAACGCCGCATCCGCTTTCCCTGTTGGACATAATAGTGTTTAGTATCGTATCTGTCGTACTTTCAAGTAATATCCTCTCTACCTGATCCTTTGCCCTGAACTCCGCCACAATCGCTAACACCATAGAAACCTTATCCGATCTACAACAGTAGAAATTCTCTAAGTCCTTAAAACGGATAAAAGCATCATACTCACGCTTGTATCTACAACAGTAGAAATTCTCTAAGTCCTTAAAACGATGGTTAGGAGGTTACAGTAATGTTATCTACAACAGTAGAAATTCTCTAAGTCCTTAAAACCTATTCTCCTGCAGTCGCTTGTTTGCATCTACAACAGTAGAAATTCTCTAAGTCCTTAAAACTTCGTAACCACCGTCGAATATATCTGATCTACAACAGTAGAAATTCTCTAAGTCCTTAAAACATGCTCTAACCAAATCTTATGAAAATATCTACAACAGTAGAAATTCTCTAAGTCCTTAAAACGCGTATGATATGTCAGGTTGTTTCAGATCTACAACAGTAGAAATTCTCTAAGTCCTTAAAACTTAGGAACAAATCCAGTAACACACCCTTATCTACAACAGTAGAAATTCTCTAAGTCCTTAAAACTATAATAGATTAAGAGTAAAATTTAAAATCTACAACAGTAGAAATTCTCTAAGTCCTTAAAACCTTCTTTAGAAGAGCGTAAGGAGGATATCTACAACAGTAGAAATTCTCTAAGTCCTTAAAACATTTACGCCATTTATTGACATTTTCTTATCTACAACAGTAGAAATTCTCTAAGTCCTTAAAACTTTTTATGACGCGCAAGACCCATATCAATCTACAACAGTAGAAATTCTCTAAGTCCTTAAAACAATAAGCATAATGATAACAGCGGCATAATCTACAACAGTAGAAATTCTCTAAGTCCTTAAAACCATTCAACATTAATATCACCAACATCCATCTACAACAGTAGAAATTCTCTAAGTCCTTAAAACTCTGAGTAGCCCAGTTTTACATAAGAATCTACAACAGTAGAAATTCTCTAAGTCCTTAAAACTTAGGGCCTACGATCCGCGGCGTCGTATCTACAACAGTAGAAATTCTCTAAGTCCTTAAAACCAGTCTGACCGCGTTCATGCCTGTTGATCTACAACAGTAGAAATTCTCTAAGTCCTTAAAACAGGATGGCGTTGAACCCGTTTTCTATATCTACAACAGTAGAAATTCTCTAAGTCCTTAAAACTAACGTGCTGGATCCCGAAAAGCACGTATCTACAACAGTAGAAATTCTCTAAGTCCTTAAAACGTCCTGCGAACACGTCACCGCCTCCGATCTACAACAGTAGAAATTCTCTAAGTCCTTAAAACAGTTTTCCCTTCATTTATTCAAAAGAATCTACAACAGTAGAAATTCTCTAAGTCCTTAAAACCCTTGCTTCGGCACAATTACCAAAATCAAAAGTTTTATACACTTCTTTTTCTTTATTTTTTGTCCATATTCCACAACATATTTTAAGAACTTATCACAAGTATAGGCTATAAGACCGAGGTTTGCAAGTCATTATTTTACTATCAGAATATCCTCCTCCTCATGCTTCGCATAACCATATCTTTTGATTTCACAACTGGCGGACAGCTTAAATATATACACACTGTCTTCCTCCGAAAATAATTTTGAATAATTGTTTTCAATATCACTGATAATATTATTTAGAAGTTTGCTGCTGTTCTCAATCGTAAACACTGAATACTGTATTCTATGACCGAATCGGCTCAAATACTTTGAAAATTTAGTCCTCAATTTATCATTTGATATATCATAACTTATAACAACCATCCTATCACCCCCTGTATAAAAACACTGGATATTCTTCTGCTGATTTTTGTTTCATCACCGAACGATAATACCCCTGAATATACAAAAAGATTTCTTCTTTATACTTCAAAATTTCTTTTAAATATATCTGCATATACTCGGGAGATTTTTTCCACTCCAGTACATAGCGCATATTATATACAGTGAAGTCATCCTCTTTTATCTGCTTCAAATTAAATGCCTTACGGGTAGCATAATCAATAATCGGCCTGAACGGCTCCTGCAGATCGCACACCAGAGACTTCCGCATATAAAAACATCTGTGAAATACCCCATAATACTCATCAAAGCCATATACATTCAACAGTGCATCAATTATATTAAACAAAATTGTATAGCCAATATCCAAAGATGCATTTATATAATCACATTTTATCCTTGCCTTTCTTCCTTTCCATTTTACGTTATTGAACATCTGCGGAAAATACGTTCTGGCTGCCGAACCTTCTATCCCCATAATTTTGTTTAAATCCAGCTCCGGCCCCTTCAACTTTTCAATATGTTCGTCCAATTTTTCAATTGCCTCTAACAGCAGTTCATTTTTATTGCGAAGATTCATCAACGCTGCTCGCTGGTTCTCTATCTTATTCAATATTATAAAACGTCCCACCTTCATTTCCTGATAATCATACTGGCGTTTTCGCAATAATGTATTTCCCTCCATTCTTGCCCCTATAAATTGATACATTTTCATATTACGATTCATCAGGCATAATGAGAACCCGAATTTTTTTGCCCTGCTTAGTAACCCCGTTGTTATTGTTGTATCACCTACCACAAATATGAGAAAAATCCGATAACAGGTAGCCTGAAATTTCGTCTTTTTATCTTTGTCTTTAATCACAATATTGTCATTTTGGAATGACATTCTATCTCCCTGACCCGGAAAATAAAAAACGATCTGTTTCTTTATAAAATCTGTCCTGTCAATCATATCAGCCCCCTGTCACAAGATGGTTCATAAATACATTTCCGGCACTTTTCGATATTGTCCTGCGTAAACCCGTTCATATCGAAGTTTCTGATATCACAGATAACTTTCTCAAATTTGTGAAACATATCCTCATCTTCTTCAGGAAGCTTTACCGAATACGTTTTATTATCAGCCATACTGTAAAAACGCAGTTTCTTTACCTCATATCCCATTTCCGTCAGGGCGGAATACTGTGCATATATTTGAAAAACATAACCATCATATATAGTCCTGATCTGCCGTTTTCGCTCTGTCAGAATTTTTGTATCTGCATCATATATATCAATTTTACCGACCAGATTATATTTCTCAGAGTAAACTCCAACTGCTGTCATAATGTTTTTTCTGCCGGAATAAGTGCCTTTGTCCACAGCTTCATGGGCATTCGTTCCATTTATCTGATAGGAACTCTGATATGTCAAAGTATCCTGGCTTCCATATAAGTTGTGAAAATAAATGGAAGCCGGACAGAATACAAAATCATTAAGATTTGATATAATAATACAATCGTCCATTACAGTACATGCTCCTGTGCATAGGCAAGCCATTCCTTATTTGATATGGCAATCTTCACTTTATCCAATTGGTCTATCTCTGTCTTTTGTATCTGTTCTATAATCCAAAGCCCTTTCTTTGCAATATTATATGCGCCGTTCGCATCGGCATCGCGGGGATAATCCTCGCTGTCCTTATTTGTTTTGAAAAATTCACCTCTGCTGTTTTTCACCGGCGACATCAGCCAGTCCTCCCCTGCTTTTTTATCGCTGTTTCTCATCTGCAGAAGAAGAGACATGAAGTGCATAAAACTGCGGTAAAACTCCGCTTCCTCTATTTCTGAAATGGCCTTCTTTATTTCTCCGCTTTTCCACGAAATATGATACTTTTCTAATAGCCCGGCAAATTCCTCTGTCAGAATAATCTCCTTTGTATCCCACTCTGCATTTTTAGCAGGATTTCTGAATGTTTCGATTCTGTTTCCTTCTGTGCAGAGACACCATTTTGTCCTGCTCCCTTCTGCTTTATAGGTAAAATTAGAATAGTCAAAATAAAATTCAAAATAATTTTCCTGCTCATTATATATGATGGAATCAAATTTTTTAATAAAGTCTCTGGTTTTTTCTTTCGTTTCGTATTTTGTATAAAACAGGTTTACAAAACCGCTTGAAGGATCAATCTTGCTTGTGTTCCATGCAGGAACATAAAACAAAAACCCGGACTGCTTACCAAGCTTTTGAAAACTTTCAAATTTATCCGTCAATTGATAGGCTCTTAACGCTCCGCCGTTTTCGTTTATATCCCGTTTCTTATCCACCAGATAGTTCAGCTTGTCTATCAGCATCCTCTCAAATTTCTGATAGATCTGCTTTTCAAATTTCTGTCTGCTTCTCATAAAACCAAAATTAAGGTCTTCCAATACTACAATTGCATTATATTTCAACATCAGTTCAGCAATAATATGTATCGCCTGGCTCAAATATCCCTCCTTCAATTCTTTGATCGTATTTATTGTCTGCCAGTCCTGTCTTGCTGCTTTGTTTTCTTCCTCCCTTTTCTCTAAAAGCAAATGATAATCCTTATGGTGAACTACTTCATTTTTATTGGTGGAGACTATATCATTTAATGGCAGCTGCTCTTTGATTTTTCCCTGCATGTCTATCACAGTCAAATATAAAAGATTCCTTTCACCCCTGTCTATTCCGATCACATGCATATCCTGACAATTATGAATCAGCCTTCTCACTTTCCGGTTAAAGTAATTTTCCCCTTTCGCCTTAAAATTCATGGTAATGGGCACATGAAACTGAAATTTATCCACTGTAAATCTTCTGTCTTTGGTCAGTTCATAAGGAAATTTACTGGTCGGCTTCTCTGCTTTGGGATATTTATTTCTGAGTTCCTCATTGGCCGGATGGCAAATAATATCTTTTTCCTCAATACTTTTTCTTCGATAAAATATTTCTGCCTGACCGTTCAGTTTATAAACCACATCTTTCAGGTTATCCGGAGAAAACAGGGTTTTCCAATATATCGTATGCAGATTCGGTGTCCCCTTACTGTATGGTGAAAAATCTTTATTATAGATCTGGAACAGATAAAGTTGTCCCTCCTCTACCAGTTTTTCTATATAATCTGCATCGATATCTTTGAATGTAATTTTATATCCCTGTCGCTCTACCTCTCTGTAAAACCCGCTGATATCTTTATAAGTTTCCGTATCAGAAAAACTGAAATCAAATTCCGACCATTCCGGATGCTTTTTCAGAGATCTTTTGAAAAAGTCTATCAGCCTGTGGCAGTCTTCCAGACTGAAATTATCTCCCTTTTTATGTGTACCCTTCTTATATTTTTCCAACAGCTCTTCATCAGGTGCAAATTCATCGATGCGGGAAGCCGAAAAGAAAACCTTTGGCAGCATTTTATTGGGCCCCGGCAATAACTTATACTCCATCTTCTGATATCTATCGCTGGAAACAGCGGCGGGAGCATCTTCCATCACCCGATTACTGTTTCGATTCATAATACCAAGATAATAATTATTGTCCTTTATCAAAATAACCCCAAGATTATCTTTTTCCTTATTGCGATCCCAGCCATCCAGCAAAGTTGATTTATTGAAATTCAATTTAACTTTTTCCAGTGAATATGGCTTTTGTGTCGCATAATTTCTGACTTTATTATATAACTGATTCACTGCATTTAATTCATCCCAGATTCTTACCAGTTCCACATAAAACAGTTCGTCCTTTTCAGCCTTTTCTCTGCCTTTTATAAGAGGCTTTATCAACAATTGCAATTCTTTCATTGCATCCAGTAAATTTTTCAGTTTTAATACTGCATTTTTATCTTTGTAAAGCTCTTTTTCTTCACTTTCTCCTTCCAACAGACTTCTGCATGCTTCGTACTCATGATTTATTTTCATTAGCCTTTCCGAAATCTGTAAAATAAAGTAATTCTCTATGTTGCAGACAGTCCCTGCATACTCCTGTGCCATACGATTCAGTTCCCTGATGGAATACAGTTCTCGTCTTTTTAATTCCTTTTGTTTTTTATCTTCATATTTTTCAGGATCTCTCGTCATCTTTTCACTCAAATGATGCCTGTCATAATCCTCCGATATCGCTTTTCTCAGGATAGACCAGTCGCCGTAAATATACTGCGAAATATCTGTTATTGACACATCATTCGCAATATATATTTTTCCCAGATCAAAATTTTCCAGGTCATTTATCAGATTATTGAGTGACATTTCTTCTTCAGGTTCAAAAATATATTTATAAAAATGTACATAGCAATTTTTTACAGCCTCCAATACTTCCTGTCCGTTCTCAAACTTATCCAGAACAAAAGAATTACTCTCTCTGTCGCTCAATATCTGTTTATACAAAACTTTCAGTTTGGGGAGTCTGTTTTTCTCACCTTTCTGCTGTTGATTATATAAATTAATGATTTCATTCAGCCCCTGTATTTTTGTGTCATCTTCACATATATATCCTCCGAGTACACCATTATAGATATCAATTCCTTTCTGTGACAACACTTGCGTAAAACCATCTATCGTAAAAAAATACTCTACGGAATCTAAACCAAATTTTTTCTGCAATGACGGCAAAGAATCTTTTACCTTTAAAAATGCACCACTTTCCTTCAGGCATTTAAAAGCGTTCATATTATCAATAAATTTGGGCAGGTTCTCATGCACAATGCGATATGCTATGGCAGTTCCTTTCGCCTCGTCAGAATACATATTTTCTCTGTTAGCGTTAAATCCCGTAAAATATGTTGTAAAATCAGCAAATTCTTCAACCAGACTCCTTTTTTCAGGCTCATCTTTTAAAAATAGAATCAACTCTTTTTTAATCAGTTCCTTATTAAATAAATTTTTATATTTAGAATGCGACCTGAATTTTTTTGCGATCTGTTTTCGCAAAGATGTCTGTATCTCCTGAAATTCCCTGTCCTGTTTTTCATCTCTTTTTGCACTATACAGTCTCTCATACTCTGATAAATTTTCCAATCTGATTGACTGCAGCGCCTCATCGATAAATATTTTATGATATCTGTCTATCAGTTCTTTTACCTTCTGATAACTCTCCGCCCTGTGATGATCTGAATCTAAAATACCATCCCTTGCAATATATTCAAGTGTTTTTCCCTGAGGAATCAGTTCAAATCTCAAGGTTTTGCTTACCGGATATACCCCGATAAAATTATCTGCCAGTTTTTCAGAGCTGTTCTTTTCCCGCATCACTTTCTCCTCTCGTATAAATAATTTCCTGTATTTTACAAAAATTATATCAATATCCACCTTGATAGTCAATAAAAATTTATGGTGGGATGTTATTTATAATAGCCTTATCATTTTCCAAAATAAAAAACGCCTGTCGGCGCTTTTTATTTCTTTGATCGCAATATTTTCCAATAACAATCCCACCAATCTACAACAGTAGAAATTTTCCAGGTTCTTATAACTCCGCAATATATCCCCAGTCCTCCGGAACTGCAATAGTAGAAACTCTCTTATTTTTTTAATATAGCATCCGCAGGATTACCTGTAACCTGCATCAGCAGACAATATCAGAATGTCTGCTTTCTTATCAGAACACCGCTCCCAGCGCACCAAACACCCCCATACTGGCAACGCCCATAATAATACCCGCAAGCAGCACGCCAAGCATCACCGCCAGCACGCTTGATTTAAAATCCATATCCAGAATACTTGCCGCTAACGTTCCGGTCCAGGCCCCGGTACCCGGCAGAGGGATGCCCACAAACAGAAGCAGTGCAATAAACAGTCCTTTTCCCGCCTTTTCCTGCAGCTTTCGACCGCCTTTTTGTCCTTTTTCCAGACACCAGCTGAAAAATTTACCGATCACCGGTTTATCCGCTCCCCATTCCAGCACCTTTCTGGCAAACAGATAAATAATCGGCACCGGTATCATATTGCCGATCACCGCCACAATGTAAGAGGGCACGATCGGCAGCCCGAATCCCTGGGCGAAAGGGATCGCTCCCCTCAACTCGATTAACGGAACCATTGAAATGAAAAATACCAGGATCCATTTTAAATTTGTAGACATATCACATTATCCTTTCTCAAGCTGTTATTTGTATATCTATTTCTATGCAGATTTTTCTCTTTCTATAAACCCTGCCGTTGTCCGTTTTTTCTTTCTATCATCTTCGCAATCCCTGTTTCTCTCAGGACTCCCGCAGCATCAGGCATTTTCCGCATTCTCCCGCCTGACCTTCTTAAGCATCCGCACGGCATCAGATACTTTGCGCCCTCATTCCAGCGCTCCCAGATACTCCCGCAGTACCGCAAGCAGCCTGTCCATCTGATCATCTGTCCCGATCGTGATCCGCAGATAGTTATCGATCCGGGGCTTTTTGAAATAGCGGACATAAATCCCCTTTTCCCGGAGCATCTCAAAGAGCTCCTTTGCCGGCACTCTTTCATGACGCGCAAACACAAAATTCGTCTTACTGTCCGCAAAGGAAAATCCCAGATTTCTCAGCTCCTTTTTCACCCGCTCTCTCGTACAGACGATCTTACCGCATATCTCTTTAAAATAACTATCGTTATTTATTGCTGCAGCCCCCACGGACAGCGCCGTGCGGTTTAACGGATAGGAATTAAAGGAAAACCGGCAGTCCAGTAAATACCCGATCAGTTTCTCATTCCCGAAAGCATAGCCGATCCGCATCCCCGCCATGGCTCTCGACTTGGAAAAAGTCTGCACCACCATCAGATTGTCATACTGATCAAGCAAAGCCAGAGCGCTCTCCCCGCCGAAGTCTACATAGGCCTCGTCCACGATCACCACCACATCCCCGTTTGCATCAAGGATCTTCCGGATCTCCGAAAGCGGCAGAAACGCTCCCGTAGGCGCATTGGGATTGGCTATCACAATCCCGCCGCAGTCCCTGCCGATATAATCCTGCGCCCGGATCTGAAACGCGTCGTCAAGCGGTATCTGCTCATAGGGAATCCGAAAAAGATCCGCCCAGACATCGTAAAAGGAATAGGTGATGTCCGGAAATAAAATCGGCCTTCCCGTATTAAAAAAGGTCAGAAACGCCATGGCCAGCACATCGTCAGAACCTATCCCCACAAAAATCTGCTTCTCCGAAAGCCCATAGTAAGCAGAAAGCGCCTCCACAAGCTCCCCGCAGTCCGGATCCGGATACAGTCTAAAGGTCTCATAATCCATATTCCCGATCACCGCTTTCACCTCCGGCGCCGGCGGATAGGGACACTCATTTGTATTCAATTTGATCACATCGGCCCGTTTCGGCTGTTCCCCCGGAACATAGGGCTCTGCTCTTCTTACGCCGTCCTCCCAGCTCATATATTCTCCTGTTCTTCTTTTCAAGTTTTCCGGTATCACCCGCCGCAGGCGCTCAGTCCCTCCCCGGCAAGCTCCCCGCTGCACCTTTTATCCAGAATGCTCTCCGTCTCATGGAGCGCATTGTAAAACCACATGGCGGCCTCCTGCAGATCCCCTCTCTCCCTGTAGAAGCATCCCAGTTCGTAACAGATCTCCGAAGGCAGTTCCTCATCGGAAGCCGTGGCACGCATGGCATATTTATAAAAATCCGCCGTATCTCCGGCCAGCCTGCAGGCGCGCACCACAATACAGAACGCCTCCATCTGTTCGGCAGGCGTCCTTCCCTCTTCCTCTATTACCCGCTTAAAATATTCTCTCGCTCCGATCACCTGCTCCGCCGAGCCGGAAATAAAGAGCTCCCTGGCATAGAGGCCGCAAAGCTTCCTGTCCAGATACTCCCCGGCCGCCGTCATCTTCTCAAAAGCCGCGATATCCCGTCCCGTATGCAGCGCTTCCGGCAGATGGGTGATCACAATATCACTGTCATAGATCACCGGCGTAAGGCGCACCGCCTCATGGATCGGATATTCCCACACAAACTCCCGCAGTCTCTTATAAAGCTTCGGCCGGTACTCCTCGTCAAAATTGTAGATCGTGGAATACTGCAGCTGGTTGCCATACTTCATCTGCACGATCTCAATCTCCGGCAGAAGCACTTGCTTCAAGTCCCTGAAACGTTTCCTGTTTTCCTGATCTATGACTTCATCTGCATCCGCCGCATAGATGTACGCCATCGTGCACTTTGAAAAAGCAAAATTGCGGGCATCCGAAAAATTTCCTGTCCACACAAAATCAAATACGTTTTCCGTGTACTGCGCCGCAATCTCCTTTGTCCGGTCTGTGGAACCGGTGTCCACGATCACAATCTCATCCACGAGATCCGCCACCGTATCCAGGCATCGTCTTAAAATCCGCTCTTCGTTCTTTACGATCATGCAGAGGCTGACCGTTATCATTTAATCTTCCTCATCGTCATCTGTCACCGCAGCAACTGTTCCCGTCACGGAAGCCACCACGGAAATTACCACCGCAATGATAATCACCAACAGGCCGCCGCCCAGTAATAAAAAAGCTCCGCTTACGTTTTCCATACTCTTTGTCCTTCTTTCTGTTTATTTTTTATATCTTATGCACCTTTGCACACACCGCTCATTCCCGCAGCAGATCTTCTTCCATCAGGTCCGACAGAAAATCCGCCCGGTGAGCCCAGGTATGAGAGCGCTTCGCCATCTCATATCCCCGATCCACCATCTGCTGCATCCTGTCCTCATCGGCCAAAAGCGCCTTCACCCGCTCCGGCATCTGCTCGATATTTTCCAGATTAAATAAAATACAGTTTTCGCCGTCCCTCAGAATCTCCCGCAGATAAATGCTGTCGTCGCTCACTAACAGTGCACCGTTGAGCAACGTATTAAAGACTCTGTCGTGGGCGCCGTCCTTAAACCAAGGCATGACATTTAAGGAAATTTTCGCCTCCGAAATTTTCTGAAGACAGACTTCGGAATTCACACCCTTTCCGTTGATGATGTTCTCCGGATGTTTGCAGGGAAGCTCCTCCCATTCGCCGCCGTATACCGCCACCTTCAAGCCGGCGTCCGCTAACACCTGCACCGCCTTCCCCCTGATGTAGGAGCGGGCATAGAGATCCAAAAAGATCAGGTTTCCCATCGTCTCCTTCAGTTCTTCCTTCGTCACCTCCGGGATCTCCCGTCTGATATGCGCCTCCGCCACATCCTCCAGCGTACGCTCCGGATGCGCTAACAGTTCCTCAAGGATCCCTCTGTAAAACGCCTCATACTCGTCCCCCAGCCGCTTGATATACTTATCAAACTTATACAGGGGCGAATAATTCCCGGTAAAAACAATGTCCGTTTTCCGCTCTCTCACGGGCAGATACCCTTCCGGATGATACTCCGTTCCGGCAAGAGGCAGAAACGGAATCCGCAAAATTCCCGGAAAGTATTTCTGCATATAGGCGTCATGCTTTCTGTCTATACTGATATGCACATACCGCTTTGGCGCCGCATCCAGAAACCGATGATAGTAAAACGGATGATCCACCACAATATTATAACAGGGGCACTCTATGGCATCCCAGAACCACTCTCCGTCCTGCAGAAAAATATCTCCCGGCGTGAGCCCGTGAAAATTAAAACTCACAAGCACCGTACCTCCCTTCTCCACAAAACGCATCAGCCCCGTCAGGCTCTCACTGGTCTTTGACAGATTAAAGGTATATACCTCATGCCCCAGTCTCTCAAATTCTTCCCGCATCCGATAGGTGAAATACTGCTGTGTCTCAATATCCCCATCAAACATGACGATCTTTTTCATCATATGCCCCCGCTTCTTCTCCTAAGCTGCATCCTATATCAGTATATCAGATTTTCCGTTTTTTTCAAGTATGACAAAAACTCATTCATTTATGTCGTAACCGTTCAGACATACACCGTCACAACTTCTTATATAAAAAAACAGGCCGGAACGATATCCTATTGTTCCAGACCTGTTTATATTCTGCTTTTTTGTTATTCTGTGATTTTGTCAGGCTCCGCCAGAGTAATCCCTGAAACTGCCAAAATTATCTATAAAGTCAGCTCTTCGGAAAATGAAGCATCACCTTGAACAGGTCTCCGTCCACCACAATCTCCAGTCTCCCGTTCATCAGTTCCATCAGACTGCCCGCGATGGAAAGTCCCAGTCCGCTGCCCTCGGTATGCCTTGAGGCGTCCCCTCTGACAAAGCGTTCCATCAGCTCATCCCCGGAAATATTTAACTCATACCGTGAGATGTTCTTAAAGGAGATCGCCGCTTCCTTCTCTTTTTCATCCAGATCGATATAGACTCTGGTATCCGGCTGGGCGTATTTGCAGATATTCTGCACCAGATTTTCCACTACTCGCCACAGGTGTCTGCCGTCGGCGTTCACGAATATCTCTTTTTCAGGCTTTCGCATCACCACCCGCAGCCCCGCTGCCTCGAGCTTTTCCTCAAATTCACCCACGGTCTGCGTTAAAAACACCCCCAACTCCAGATTCTCTATCTGCACAGGCATACTGCCCGTGGACGCTTTGGATGCCTCGATCAGATCCTCCGTCAGCTTTTTTAATCTGGCGCTCTGCCTGTTTAACACTTCCAGATACTCCTTCGCCGTCTCATTACCGATCTCCTCTTTCTGCAGCAGATCCACATAGTTGATAATAGAGGTGAGCGGCGTCTTGATATCGTGGGATACATTGGTAATCAGTTCCGTTCGGAAATGCTCGCTCTGCATCCTCTTTTCCACCGCCAGGGACATCCCGTCGCCGATAGAATTCAGCGCTTCGCCGTGCTTTTTAAACTCCCAGAACATCTTCTCCGTACTGATCTTTTCCTGCAGATCCCCGTCCGCCAGCTTCCTTGCGCCTTCCTTCAGCTTATCCGCCTGCACAATGCCGATCAGAATGAGTGCCACAGTGGCTGCTCTGTATAAAAACCATATGAGCAGCTCCGCCTCCGGCGCAAACCCTGTAAGCAGGATCCCGAATCCTTCCAGAAAACTGATTCCACCCAGAATCAAGATGCCTTTCCACAGCAGAGATATATTCTCACGGAAAAACCGGAACACCCGTTTCACAAACCCGCTCACTTTCCGCCACAACCACGCACAACACCTGTAAAGGAGCATACTGCGCCACCATTTTCCGAGTTTCACCCGAACCACGAAATCCGTGAGCCAGATCAGGCAGATCAGATAGCAGAATCCGCCGCCAAGTACTGCCAGCACAATATTCCAGGGGGTTATCCCATAATAAGTCAAATTTATCATGCATGCAAGAGCGCAGACTCCGAGAATCGCCAGCATACAGGTCTCCACATCAAGCGGGATCTTCTGCCAGAAACCGGGGCGTATGACATCCACCCAGAGACTAGCCGCGCGACCCTGTTCCTCCTGTTCTTCATGCTTCCAGGCCGGACTTTCTTCTGTTTCAGCCGGGATTCCCGCATGATTCTCCATGCCCTCTGCCGTACAGCTTTCTTCCTTCAGCCCTGTATCGTCACCCCGTACAAAACTGTCCTCTTTCCGGATCGATGTGCCTTTCTGTTCCTTCTCCTTCTTTCCGCCGTCCACATTTACCGTCTCATAATATCCTCTGTGTCCTGCCATGATCAGCATAACCACCGTCGCCGCAATCCACAGGATCACAGAAACCACCAGAATGACAATGGCCGCATACCGCCACGTGTACGCCAGATCCATTACATACGCGGCCTGCTCGAACAGGTCTCCTTCCAGATACCCCTGCTGAATGCCTGTTTTCACAAGCGGATCCCGCACCTGGGAAATCACAAAATAACTCACCGGCCCATCGTCTTCTGCCTTATCAGAAGTCTCATTTGTTACTTCCACTCTGACAGTCAGCGCCCCGCTTCCATCGCTGTAGGAATAGTAATTCTCCGCGATGGGCTTTCCCTGCAGCCGGCCGTTTTCTGTGTCCTCATCATTGACAAAACGGACATTCGTATGATTCAACTCCATACCGTCCAACGTGATCGTATTCCAGGTTTCCCAGGATCTCCCCGCATAATCGTCAAACGCATTAAACCGCAGATAATAATCTTTTACCACACAGTCTTCCCGATCCAGATTATAATAGGCTCCCTGCCCGGAATCATACTGAAACCGCATTTTTGCATCAGTATTTCCGACATACAGTTCCACTTCATCCACCCGGTAGCATTGTTCCTCCGTCTCATAATAGAAGATACCGTCCGTCACGTTGTAGTAATAACCGATGATCGGTACCTCTTCTGTCATGACATATTCCGCAACTTCCTCATCATAGTCATAATATACCGATGCATAGCCAAACAGCCGGCAGTCCCAACTGTAGTGTGTCCCCTTCCCAACCTCAAATCCGTCTACCCTGAACTCTCCTCTCTCTATCGCCTCCACGTCAGGCATGGTCTCAAAATTACAGTATTCATAGATTGTCGGATCGGAAAGTTTTTTGATCTCTCTCAGATCAGTTATTCCCTCCGTTCCCAGATCCTCATTCCGGATAATACCATATCTGAAATTTGTTTTATCTAACTCCTCCTGCATTGTCTTCGATTCTCTGTTCGCTATGGCCATCACCGCATAGATATAGCTGTACCGCTCATAATGACGCTCCAGGCACTCCTGTCTGGAATTCGTATACACATCCATGCTCCCGATCAGAATGACCGCAGCCGCGCTGAAAAATACCACCGCCGCCATCAGGATCGAAAGGATTGTCAGAACGATCTTTAAGCCCCTGTTGCTTTTCCATTTATTTTTGTTCATGTCCGTCTCCTGTTCTTATTCCAGTTCCGCAAATGTCCCTCACCACACTTTACACAAGCTTACATTTCCGGCCGCTTAATACGCGTCCGTAAATGAAGCTGTGCGCTTCGGGACCTTTGCTGATATCTTCCAGTCCCGCAAACGTCCCTCTTTTATCGCTTTGCGGGGGCCTCCAGCTTGTAGCCGTGTCCCCAGACAACTTTCAAATAGCGGGGCTCCGCAGGATTGATCTCTAATTTTTCCCGCAGGTGCCTGATGTGCACCGCCACTGTATTCTCTGTGCCGTAGGGATTATCCTTCCAGACCTCGCTGTAGATCTTTGCCGGGGAAAACACCTCCCCGGGATGCTGCATAAACAGCTTTAAAATATCAAACTCGGTGGGTGTAAGCGGCACTTTTTCCCCATCCAACGTCACCTCTTTCGCCTTGTCGTCCAGCTCGATCCCGCCGATCGAAAGGCTTTCCGATTTCGGCGCACTGCCGCCAAGCATCATATAACGGCGCAGCTGGGATTTCACTCTGGCAAGCAATTCCACGGGTTGAAAAGGTTTCGTCACATAATCGTCCGCGCCCACAGTGAGCCCTAACACCTTATCCGCATCCTCTCCTTTTGCCGTCAGCATAATGATCGGCACATTGGATAGCTCTCTGATCTTCGCCATCGCCGTAATACCATCCATCTCCGGCATCATAATATCCAACAGCACAAGATGCACTTCCTCCCTTTCCACGACCGAGACGGCGTCCCTGCCGTTTTCCGCCGTAAAAACCGTGTAGCCCTCGCCGCCCAAATAAATCTGCAGCGCTGAAACAATATCCTTTTCGTCGTCACATACCAGTATGTTTGCCATATCAGGTCCCCTCATCTTTCCTGTCATTTTCCCCGGGTGGGCAGCAGTATCCTGCTTAGCCGAAACAATACGCAAAAAGTCCCGCTGCCCGTATATATCAATTTTTGGTACCATTCATTGTATATACACATTGTAGCGGAACTTTTATGAATAATAAACTGGGGAAATTATTAAAAATTGTTTAAGACTTCCTCTTTTACATCCCCGCTGTAATCTTTCCGGAAAAATACTCGCCCACCTTCGCAATAAACGCCAGCGCATCCTGCTTCATCTCCTCCGGAAATGCGCTCAGGACAGGTGCCGTCTCAAAATTCAGCACCCTGTCGTACCGTATATTTTTAAGCCCTCTCACAAATCCGTCCCAATCCGTAGAAGCCTTATTCTCCCTCGTCTTCGTGAAAGTAAAGGGAATCTGATGCAGATCCATCACTCCGTCGTTATCGTGGATATGCAGCACTTTTACTCTGTGTCCCAGCCCTGTGATAAACCTCTCCATATCCAGTCCTACCAGATTGGCATGTCCCGTGTCAAAACAGAACCCAAGCACTTCCGCATGGTAGGTATCATTGATCCGGTCGATCCGCTCCACCGCCTTCACAGCATCGCAGCACGGCCCCTCCACAAGATGCCCGCCGACGCTTTCATACAGGTTTTCTATGCATATCGTTATTCCCATATCCTTTGCATACGGCGCAATAGAATGGATAAACCTCTCCGTCTGCTCCCATTCCTTTTCCTCCGATCCCAGAAAACGGGCCAGTTTAAAACCATGTATTACAATATACGGGCACTCCAGAAAAGCGCACAAAGCCATACTTTTAGGAGCCACCTCATTCCAGAGATAGTCGTTCAATTCTTTGCTCCCCGCAGGAACATAGACAGGATAGGGCATATGCATCTGCTGTATTTTTATGCCTGCTGCCCGCGCCCCTCTTTTGTGAGGTGCAAAATAATTCTCAAACTCTGCGACAGATCGATCAAAAAATGTATTTACCTCCGCCTGATAGATGTCCCCGTTTTTCAGATAGTCATTCAAAGAAAAATCCGCACAGGAAAATCCTGCCTGCGCCAGCATGGTAAATCCTTCCTCAGGATTTGCATCCTTCACCACATTTTTAGTCTGTACGCCCAGTTGAAACTTTCCCATAATCTCTCCGTTTCGTTTTACCATTTATTTTGCACTATCTGTTTTGCATCAATTACTGTTCTGACCTATATAGTATCCTATAACAGATCCATGCCTTTTTGCAAGAGCAAATTATACGAAACGCTGTTACTGACTTATGCCTGAATTCAGCTCTGTAATCATTCATCAGGCATGGATCAAGAGTTGTTTATCCTCTGCCTTTTCAATCCTTCATTTCAGCCAGGTAATCAAATAAAGCTGATTCTATATGCCAAAAATCTGACAGAATATGATCATCTCTAAAAATAGTAAAGGATTTATATATAATTAAAATTTTGAAAATCTTCATCTTTGTCATAAAGTATTGAAAATTCTCTTCTCCATGCAATACTTTCTCCAATAATCCTTGCTGGATTTCCAGCCACGCTACAATTTTCAGGAAACGCATCATTTATGAATGTATTTAATCCTATTATGCTTCCACTTCCTACATTACAGCCATTAAAAAGAATCGCATTCTGCCCTACCCACACATGCACCCCTAATTTTACTTTTCTTCCAATTTTTGATAGATTCTTTTTTTGGGATAAATCCCAGATGTTATGTCCATTCCCGGAGCGTATAATTACCCTTCTAGACATCATAGCATCATCTCCTATTTCAACAACACTATACTGCTCACAACATATATCATATCCTTGTCCGATAGACATATCTTTTCCTATCTCAATTGTTGAAAAATAAAGACATCGTATACATCCTTCTGTCTTACTAACTGAGCTCCCAAAATTATTTCCAATCTTAATTTTACTATGATTATGGCATTCTATGTATAATGGCGTTCCGGTGAAAAAATAACTGCCTAATGAAATTTCACTTTTCATTGAGCAGCTTATAACAGTCTCTTCATGAAAAATTGCATTTTTTCCTATCAAAATTTCCGAATTATCATCTGCCAATATCTTTGTTCCTAAAGGAATATTGCAGTTTTCTCCTATTTGTACTTTTCCCCCGTTCCTTAATACTAAATTAAGCATATAACCTCTTCCCTTATACTCATTTCCATATAAATCATAATAATCTATATTTCCATTCAAAATAATTCTCCGTTTAGGGTACCAATAAGTTATAAATTCCACATATCCATTTTCCTCTAAAAAATCAATAATATCTTTATATGTTTCTTTCAAATCAACAAATATAAAAAAACCACCTTCCTTAATCACCTCTCTATCATAAACCTTTATTTCATTAACCATTTTCAACCTTTTATAGTTTTTATCAATATATCCTTCTACTTCTATTCCATATTTTTTAAATTCTTCAACAAGAGTAATTTCTTTTACCCCCCCATAAATTAACACCTTTAAGTTATGATCATTAATGCGTTCTACTAACCTTTCAAAATTTGTAATTTCATGTTTCATAACAATTCCCTCATCATAAATTCATGCACTTTCTGTCCGCAAGTTCCATCCAGATTTGCTGTCATTGTTTTCAATGATTCTATCTGATGATTTCTGATTTGAGAATATGTATTACTTTTCATAATTGCAAAAAAATCTTTGACTGAAAACAAAGCACTCTCCTTACACACAAAATTACTATTTTCATCCGTCTTTTCAAATCCGTCTTCTCTCATCATAAACTGTCGAAAAGACTCCTCTGACATTTTAGCTACATAACTTAAATAGAAATCATTTTCTATATCTACTTCAGCCAGCGCTCCATCTAAAAATCTTTGCACTAGTACTCTTTTTTTATCCAGTTTTTTTGCAAATACTGCTACTCCTCTTTTCCATGGCCTATATCCATTTGAAACATACATTGTTTTTTCCCAAAATTCCGGAATTAACATATATGATTTTTTCGTTTTCTTATTTATTTTAACCATACTATTTCCATTAAATGGAAGTGTAATAAGCCATTCCTCCATATCAAGTATTTTGGTATGAGCCATTGACATAGCCCCTTTACCACCAAAATGTAGAACTTTAAACCCATCAGGCATCTTATATGTCGAAACAAACTGCATTTGTTCATTATAACATTTTATATTTCCCGTCTTTGATTCTGCTAAATAAATAAATTCCGAATCTCTGGTTATACCGGAAAAACTTTCATTCATTTCACCAACTCTATATGCTTGTGCCTTTTTTGTAACCATACTAAATCTTAACAATTTATTACTATCTGCTGAAATAATATATATGTACTTTCCATTACATACAGCATCCCAAATGTATGCAGAATATTTATTTGTCACCCCTTCTTTTAACTGTGAATAAACCCCTTCATAATTAAACCATTTTCCTGTTTTAATATTATATTCTAAAATCAAATTTTCATATGTCAGTAAATAAAACATGCTTTCCTTATAACGAAACATCATTTTTGCACAAATACTTTTATTTACTTTATTTGATAAATCAATAAAATTTTGCTTTATTTTGTTATAAGCTTCCACTCTGTATGCATCATATGGGCATAAGAATATGTCATCCCCTTCTTTTTCAAGCATACTATGACCACAAGTCCACTTATTTGAATCATTTGGACGACCAATAAAACGTATTTTATCCCATTTATTATCTTCTACACAAAATAGCCCATTATAATCAAGGGAGACCACCCACCATTTGCCTTCATCATATAATGCATCATTAAAACGTAAAACTCTTCGTTCTTCTATCGACATTTCATCCCAAATATAATTATCCAAAATAAATATTGGCTTTCCTGCTATATCAAACAAACTAACTACTGATGAAGCACTTTCTCCTATATATCCATCTGAAATAATAACTGTTTTTGATATATCTGGCGTTTGATCATATATCCCGATGCAATGTGATAAAAAATATTGTTTTAATTCCTGAAATGCTCCTAAAAGTCCAATTCGCATAGATTTTATAGTTGCTTCCAGCAAAGGGTGAGGTCTCCAGATTAATACGATATCTTTCTCTTCTTCAAACAATTTAAAAATGCACCATAATTTTTTAAAAAATACAGCCTCCTCCGATAAAAAACAATTAATACTTGTATTAAGCATTAATACAATTTTTCCATCTATAATATTTTTCCATTCTTCAGGAATCTCCAATTTTCCCTTAGACATATTAATCATACGGTCAAATTTCGGCGAGCCCAATGGTAAAATCTTATCATAATAAGGGGTAAATCGAAAACCTTCCTTAAATCGCTCGGATTGCGCTATCATATAATCCATATTTTCGTATACTGGCAAATACTTATGATGTTCTGATACACTTCCCCCTGTTACATAATACGGTACATAAATCAACTTATTCACATGTTGTTTTATTGCTCCTGAATAATAATCAGCATAAACTCTCGTAACATAATTAAATTGATCATATGGATTATGTATATATGCAATATCAGGTTTCATCTTTTCCAATGAAAACTTATTATAATCTGTAATAGGTACATATTCCGGAAAAGCCGTTCCCTCATACGCGATTTTTGCTTCCTTTGATACCTGTTCCAATTTATAATATGGAATAGGTATCACTTTACATTCACATCGTTTATCATTCTTCACCGCGGCCCATATACTTTCCATGCTATCCCACATAGATGCCTTGTATGGAAAAAAAACAACTAATATTTTTTCCTGTTCTTTTTCTATATTCTGTAGTACCTTTTTAATATAATTATCCAATTCAACAATAGATTTCTCACAAAGTGAGGGCTTTAATGAAAATTCATAAAGTTTTTCACAATATTCTTCTAATACTAATATATTTTTTTCAGGCTTTTCTATATTGTTTTCTATTATTTCTCCGATATCAATTGCTGCCTTCTGGCATTCCTGGAGTATTTGAAGCAAAGTTTCTTCCTGCTTTTTAATTAAGCCTTCATGATGTACTTCTATTAAGCTATGCAATACTTGTATTAAAGCTTCCTTTATATATTTTCTTATCATCAATGTACTCCTAGTCTATATTAAAAACATCGCAAAATTCGCAATGAGCCCAAAACTGCCTTCCTTTTTTTTATTGCTGCCCGTACCTTTGTAAATTTTTCACCATACCACACTTCCACCAAACTATTTTTATTCAGATCTCCCAATGTGTTTTTCCCTAATGGATCATTACAGCAGAGAGATACCTTTCCATCTGGTCTGATTACCATCTGTATAAACGGGTTTACGCAGGTTGTATCTTTATACGATATTTGTTCTTGTCGATTAGGTGCATCTCCTCCTCTGGTGGCAAGAACTTCTTTAGGTTTTCTTAAAGAAATAGTTACTTTTTTTACCAGTTCCGGATGTTCCTCACAATAATCTTTAATTACTTTTACAGGAGGAATCAAATCCAATTCCTGATTATAATTATCAATAATCAGTTCATCCAAATATTCCATAATTTTAATAAACTTTTCCAATGTTAACAATGTTCCATTCGTAAACAAATGCATTCTTGCTTTGGGAAGTTTCCTATGGGCATATTCATGCATCTCCAGAATCCTATCATCTAAAAATGGCTCATTGTTAGAGAACAATGCAAGTCTTCCACTATAATTAAGTTCAGCCAATTCATCAATAATTTTATAAAATAGCCTCATCTCCATTTTTTGTTTTGGTCTCGTTTCCCATTGTGCGCTTACTGGACAAAAATCACATACTCCATTACATCTATTATAAGTTTCAATCTCAATATGATTAAACAATTGTAAATTTTCGCTTAACTCTTCGACTCTGCTCTTTACTAAAAGGTATCGTTTTTGTTCAAATGTTGCTTGGTTGTACTCCTTCTCTGTGCTAAACTCATCTCTTTTTTCATATTGATTATAAATCAATATGTCTTCCGGGAAATAAGATTCAAATTCTGATATGTATATTGTCCAATTATTAATATTATTCTTTTCAAGTTGATTTACTATTTCAATCCATTTCTCCGTTGCAATAATTATTCTGGGTGACTGTAAATCATTCTTATAATACTCTAAGTCTTTTACCTCCAATTCTTCCACTGTACATCCATAAAGTGCATTATCTATAAAATATGATACATTCTCCCTTCCGTATTTTTTTAGCGCCTTTTTTCCCGTCTTACCTGCTCCAAATATCACATAACACTCACTCTTCATACCCTTTATTCCTCCCTCCATAATGTAATCCACAAACTCTTTTCAAATTTATAAGTTTTTAAAATATCCATAATATCCTTTTTATTCTTACTAGACATTGCGACAACAATCAACGCCTTCCGCATGCTGGTTAATTCTCGAATGTTATGTACTTTTCTTCCTCTAAATCTATCGTTATTTGTTACCGGATTTGAAACTGCAACTTTATAATCCGTAATGTCATTATACTCCAATATTTTAGCCACTTCCGTCGCTATATACCCAGCTCCATATAAAATTATTTTTTCTTCCTTCTTTATTATATCTAGCTGGAGATTTGATAAGCAATCCGCATGTACCGGTTCCTGTTCTATAAATCGCTTATAAAAATATCGGATCATTGGATGTTCCTGCAAATATTTCATATCAGACTGATCAGATTTAAACATCGTTTTCAACCTATATATTTCTTTTAACCTCAAATCAAAATATCGCTCTATCTGCTCATTAACTTCTCTGCTTAATTCTGCTTTTTTCCATCTGGACATCTCAGACACAAAAAGAACAATCATACTCTCCAAATATCTCTTTTTGAGAGGCGAAGTAATTGTTGAACCCACTCTGTACCTTCTCAAATATAACTGATCCGAAACACACATAGCCCTTTGAGCAGTCATATAATAAGAAAACATACTATCATCTGCATAGCGAAGTCCTTCTTCATCAAATAAATCATTTTTCAAAAAATAACTTCTCTTATAACAATACATAACTCTATTTGCAATAGCTCTATCCCCATTCTTCATAAGCAATGCAAATAAATCCGGCCCACTATATATATCCGGATACTCACAACGTCTGATATAATCATCTTCATTTCCAAAAACACGTGAGTCTTCATCATCAAAAAATGCCTTAGCTGAAAATGCAAGTAAATCTAATTTATTCTCCCTCATAATTTGATGCATTCTAAATAATGCTCTATCTGCAAGCAGATCATCTCCATCTATATTATATAAATATTCTCCTCTGGCATAACGATATCCTTTATTTCTGGCAGATGCCAATCCCACATTTCTCAAATTTTTTAAAACTTTTATGCGGGAATCTTTTTTTTCATATTCATCCAATATTAAATCAGAACCATCTGTTGATGCATCGTCCACACATATAACTTCAAACTTAACACCCTCTTGAGATAATATACTGTCGAGGCACTCTTTTATATATGATTTAATATTATATATTGTAACTATAACAGAAATGTCCATTTATTTACTATTCCTCTCTATTCTCTCTACTGCATACTGTAAGATCTGATCCTATGCATTTAAACAATTCTTTAACATCCGTCTCCCTTATTTCACTTTCTGCTAATAATTCAAACGTCCCATCTGCGTAAACCATAAGCTGTGTGCCATCCCGGAAAATAAACAATTCAAACGCCTGCAATTCTTTTTCCCGGTCATTTTTTTTATACAAATAACAAAAATCCGGATTATAAATTTCTGAACGCTGCACCTTTATATATTCAGGCTCACTATATCGATACCTTTCTCTCTTCAATAAACTACAGACAATATTATTTATTTCCATCAGAGAAATCAATCTGTCATCTTTCTGTGGTATCAATTCCGGGCACTTTATAACCATTGGAATTTCGATTAAGTCATTATGGCATGTATACTTTGTCCTTTCTATACTTTGCAGTGTATCTGTCTCCTTCATCAAAATATTTCCATGATCCGCATATAGAACTATCCTACAGGGAATAAGTTTCAGAAACGGCATCAGAATATCGTCTATATACCTTAGTGCATCTGTCTGCTGTTGTTCATAATCCGTTTGCAGTTTTCCTCCTCTTGATTCCAGAAAATCAAACATAATATTACTGCCTTCTACGACCAGTGGCGTTTTGGTGTACGGATTTAAATAAGAGTAATGACTCTCGTATAAGATATGTAAATAAAGTAACTCCCCACTATTTTTGTCAACATCCACTGCCAAATTCCAAATTTTTTCAGTTGCTGTCTGTATAAAGCCGCTGTATATTATGTCATCACTGTCTATAAATTTTGCTCCATCTGTATAAAAATATATTTTTCGATTTTGATCACAGGCTTCTTTGACAAAAGGGCATTCTTCTTTCCCTAATTCATTTTTTTCATAATATTTTGTTCTCATATCATTGTTGCAACTATAAGCAGGTATCAGACTCTCGTATGTGGAAGTTGATACAGAATATGCATCTGTAAAAAAGAACCCCTGCTCTTGTATCCACTTGAGAAGATTAGGCAGTTTTCCTGCAAGTAAATCTTTTCTCCGAAGCCCATCTATACACAGCATCAGCACACTTTCCTGACAAATTTGAGATATCGATTCTTTTTCTGCCTCATACAATGCGCTCAATTTTTCCAAAATATTCCTGTTTTCCTTTTTATATTCCATTTTCCTGGAATACTTTATAGCGCTTAAAAAATCCTTTATAGTAATGTACTCTTTTACAATTCTTTTTAAGTATTCTTCCTTCTCAGCTGCAGACGATGAATTTTCATACCGAATCTGCAGTTCATTGATAACCTGATATCTGTTCCATGGATGTGAAAATGTAAAATAACTGGATTTGTAAATAATGCCAGAAGATGCCAACTGATCATAGATATCCAAATAATCTATACCTTTATAACTGCTACGTATTCTCTCTTTTATTTCTTCCTTATAAACATAGGTAGAAATAATAATACCATCAATTTCATAATCCTTAATCTGATCCGGTATTATTATTTGAAATCCATTATCTTCTGACTCCCTTTTCGCAATATCAATTATAATTTTCACATTTTTCATTTCATATATAAAATCCGCCATCATCATACGGGTGTGTTCTCCATAACACCATATGGCAGGATTTTTATGTTTTCTGCAAAAACTGCCCAAAGACTCTTTAATAATTTCATTGGTTTTCTTTGTTGAAACCATTTCTTCTATATTTAACAGCTTAAGCAGTTCACCATATTTTTCAAAAAGAGTTTTCTGTTTTTTCATTTTTAAGTTCTACTTTCTTAATCTAAAATAATAGCAGGTTCTTTCCAAATTATTTTCTCTTTATCAATTCCATCAGCCAGCAATTGTTTCTTAATTTCATTAGCCATATCTCCGCTTAATACAGCTATCAAAACAATGTCATACTCCTTGAATTGTATGGATTCTGCATTTTCGACGACCGCATATTCCAACTGACGCTTCCTCCTGTCTGCCCAGCTTACAATGTGGCAGTCCTGGTATTTACAGATTTCACAATAGTAATCTATTCCGACTCTCCCCGCACCGTAAAGTACAATCCTTTTTCCATACAAATCGTCCATCTGGGGATACTTATATTTTGGAATATAGTAATGGTTTAATTCTGCCAACAACTGCATACCAAGTATTCCAAATCGTTTCTTTAAAGCGTCTAATACTACAACGCCATAACCATTATCTAAGAGAATTTCTTTTACTCTTTCATACAGCGTATAATATTTTAACAACTGTTCCTCTGACATATCTTTTGAAAGAGAATTTTCTCTGTATCTGTAATGATAATAGGCATCCGGTATAGAGACAAAAATACTGGCCTTTATAATGCAGTAACACATTATCATAAGATCTTCTCCATATGCCTGAGACACAGGTACTTTACTGTACCACTCCGTAATAAAATTTCGTTCAAACAGATTATTCCATAAGCTCGGCCCTATTTCAGCAGCAGGATGTAGAGAAAAAAGCTCCAATAAAATATCTTCTTTTACTTGTATATTTCTATATTCCTTAAGTTCCTTTGAAGTAAAGCTGCTTATTTTGCCCTCGCCTTCATAATATCCGGAATGCACAAATGATGCCTGATATTTTTCTGCCGTCTCGTACAGTTTTTGATACATTCCACAATCTATATAGTCATCTCCATCCACAAATCCAACATACCTTCCGTTCGCCTTGCCAAGCCCAGCGTTTCTTGCTGATACAAGTCCACCATTCTTTTTATGAATCACATATATGCGATGATCCTTTTCAGCAAACCTGTCGCATATCTTCCCGGATTTATCAGTTGATCCATCATCTATTAAAATAATTTGCAGATTATGATAGCTTTGATTGATAATACTTTCTATACAGGTTTCTAAATAATCCTCGATATTATATACCGGAACTATAATACTGATTAAATCATTTGGTAATTGATCTGTCATATTTTCCTCCACATTTGCTGTTATACTTCCATTATCTCATCAAGCAACTCCTCAATCTGCCCTATATACTTTTCCAGCCCAAACCTGCTTATCGATTCTCTGCAACCTTTTCTCTGTTCCTCTTTATCTCCCCGTAGCAGTTCCATAAAAGCCTCCACCGCCTGATCATCCGTTTCCACTGCACGCCCACACTTTCCATTATCTGCGAGAATCCTCGCTCCACCAATAATTGATGACACAAAAGGCTTATCCAGTGCGACAGCTTCTAACAATGCCATTGGAAATCCCTCTGCAATAGAAAACATCCCCACTGCATCACATTGCGCTATAACCGGAAACGGATTTTCATGATATCCCAGTAAATGTACATTATCCTCTATCCCATACCTGATACTCTGTTCTGAAACATCTTTCTCAAGGTTCCCATATCCCAAATAGTACAGATGCGCTTCCGGTATCTGTTCATGGAGCTTTTTAAATATTTGAAGCATCCGAAGTGGATTTTTATTTTCATCCAGCCTTCCTACTGCCATAACCGCCGGATGTTTCAGCTTAACATCCGTCTGCTCCAGCGCTTTCTCACGAATCTTTTCAATATCTGTTCCATTGTATATAACCCGGATCTTATCTCTGTGTTCCGGAAATAATTCTCTGACCGACTGCGTTGTAATATCACTGATCGTCACAATTCTGTCTGCTTTATAAAAAGCCTCATTCTGCAACTGCCTCTCTTCTGTTTTGTCCTCCGCTGCCAGATCGTAAACATCCCCATGGATCCATGCAATACATTTCTTACCGGGTGGAAGCAAAAAGGATGGCTTCAAATAATTGAAAGAAACATACAGATCATAATCCTGAGGTATATATTCATTGATCACCTTATCCCATTCATGATACACATAATACATACGGGACTTTCGGTCCGGTGCATCCGCCAATGTATAATATGGATACAGCTTAATATTATTGTTTACCGGCTCCTCCTTAATTTTTGCATGAATGATCTCCATAATACCAATTTCATATTTTTTTGGATTCAGATGATTTACAATCAATGTTAACAGAGCCTCTGCCCCGCCGCCCCAGGAATAACTGTTAATTATGAAAAAGATTTTTTTCATATGAAAAAACTCCTTCCTAACCTCTTTTCCCAACCTGCGGCAAAATGATCTCCTCGATAATAAACTCCGCCACTTCCTCGATCTTCTCATACTCCACGGACTTCGGAAGCTTTGCCCCAAACGCATTTAACGCCTTCCCGATCAGCGCATCCGTATAATACAGTTTCCCGTCCCTGACATCCTCAATACCATCTAAGGCCATGGACTTCCTGTTCACCCGCTCCATCTCTTCAAAGCCGAATACCGCCTCGTCTATCCATGCATCTATCCTGCCCTCTCTATATCCGATCAGTACCGGGTAGCCTCCTATATTCCCGAATGCTCCCGGTGAAAATATCCTCTGTGCTTTCTTCGTTCTGACAGCCTCTATTACCGCCGTGATGATCTGGTAATTGCTGGATGCATTCATCATATTTCTCTGAGCATCCACCGGCATGGCGATCTTACAGGCTGCAAATATTTCTTCCTTTGGCAGATCCTTTTCCTCTCCTTCGTAATACACCTTAAGCGGCAGATCCACGCCCTCTGCCTGCCCCTCCTTACTGATGCAGACATCGTGGAAATGTCCTGCTGCAAACATCACATCCACATTCCAGAAATCTTCCACTCCCAGCATCTTTGCCACAGCAAACCTGATCCTTGGCACCAGATGATTCAGATTACCGGATCCAAAATCCGGATAAGCCTTCCCTGCACTTTTAAGCCATGGAATCACCGCATCCGGATAGGAAGTATTGATCACCACCGCATCTGTATCCGCTGCCTCACAGGCTTCCATGATATTTTTAGTGAAACGGATCGCTAACGGACTCCAGATTCCATAAGCGCGTACATTCGCCCAGCTGATACTGCCGTACTTCAACCCCGGATAAGCTCTGCTGGAATTTACGATAAAGTCCGGCGCATGTCTTTCTATTGCCCTCCGGATGGAATCGATATCCGTCAGATCAACCCCGGCCTCAATATCGATCTGAGATCTGTTCCGTTCACGTATGAGCCCTGCCACCCGCACAATATTGACGTTCTTCTCCATCTTTCCATAGTCGCGTCCTGCAACTACGATACGGATCGCCGGATCATTTCTGCTCACCAGATAATCCAGCAGATAGGTCCCCACGCTGCCAAGTCCGATGATCATGACCGTTATTTTCTCTTCCGTTATATGCCGCTCTATCACCTGCAGCCTTTCCTGTAATGACTTCATCTATCCGCCTCCTGCTTTCTTTTCTGCGGTGCATCCATCTCTTCTGCACATACTTCCCTGCAATACTTCTGTCTCGCCTGCTTCAGCCTCCCTGTGGTGCATTCATCTCTCCATCGCCCAATACTCTCTGATCTTTCCATAGTCCTCTCTGGTATTACAGTTTGTCCACCGTTTCAGCGCAAGCAGCCTTACCTTTTCCGGCTCTATGCGTTCCAGATATTTCTGTATGATCAGCAGGTTAGTCTCCCGCCTGTCCTGATTATAAAAAGCCCTGTTTGCCTCTTTCAGCCTTTCCATATCCGTAAACTTCCAGAGCTGTCCCGAATTATAAAGGCAGGAAAAAGGTTCTTCTATCCGCAGCAGCCCGTGTGAACTGTTAAAAAGATACCTGTAAGCTCCTTCCCCGTTCTGATAGAACAGGACGTCTCTGCTCGCCAGGATCGGTCTGCAGTGATAGGTGAGAACGTCCCCCTTCTCCTCCACCACCGCCCTGAAGGATCCGTCATCTATATCCAGATCTCCCTCCACAAAAAGGACTTCCTCCGGATCGGACAGCCTGAACACTTCCTCCAGGCCAAGATACAGGCTGTAGCCTGACATCAGATCCGCATAGTGGTCATTGTATACCAGTCTGATCTTTGCTTTTTCTTCTTCGGAAAACCGCCTTTCAATATACGCTTCCAGATCGTCATACTTATAACCGCCGACAATAATGATTCTGTCTGCATACCTGCATTTCCTTACCAGATGAGAAAGCAGCGTATCTGAGGTATTCCCCTCTGTATAGATGGCCTTCAGGCATTTTTTATCTTCCTCTATTCCTTCGTTAAAGCGGCTGGATATGCCGGCCACCGTAATCACTGCTGCCCGCATCTTTTCCTCACTTTCTGCATAAAACCTTAACATACCAATCTTTCAGACATTTCTACAGTCATCTCCAGACATTTTCACTGATATCCCCTCAAGAACTTTCAAGCCTGTTTTCTGTCCTGTTCTCTACCTATATAATTGGCAACACATTCCTCCAGTCCCCTGTCCAGGCCTACCACCGGTCTCCACCCGGTCCTTACACGGATCTTTTCCGTAGAAAGGAGCCTTCTTTCCGGATCAGACTCCCTGTATCCGTTAAACTCAATAATCGGATCGTGGATTCCCATTTTCTCCGCACACAGTTTTGCCAGATCTATAATCGATATCTCCTCATCAGTCGCCACATTATAAATACTGCCATCCAGCGCGCTGCCTGTTCCTGCAAGCGCCAGTACCGCGCTGCAGCTGTCATAATTATGGAGGAATGTCCGTTTATTCTTTCTGCTGTTCTCCAAAAGAACTACTTTTCCCTGTCTCCGGAAACTGTCGATAATAAACGGGATAATATGTTTAGGATATCGTTCATTTCTGCTGTACACATTTGCAAACCGGATGGAACACCCGAGTATCTTTCCGCTTTCCACCGCATCCTTCATAAAAAATTCTGTGAGCAGTTTTCCGGTGGCGTAGCTGGTGCGCTGGCTGTGCTCCGCATCCGCCATCGTGATATAATCGCTTTCCCTCACTCCGCCATCTTCATTCCAGGAGTTCATCGAATAGACTTCCGATGTGGAACAGTTCAAATATTTCTGTGCGCCTGTTCTGACAGCCTGCTCCAGAAAGCTTTTCATCCCCAGCACATTTGTCTCAAAGGTTTCATGTACATGATAAAAATGCTCCGTATGTACAACCGCCGCACAATTGATATAAATGATCTCTCCAAAATCATCCTTTATTTCCTTTACTCTGCCTTCAAGCCGCTCCATCTGGCCTGCGTCATTGATATCATACTCGAAAAACTCAAAGCGCCTGTCAGGCAGACAGTCTCTGACCGTCTCCAATGATGAGGCATAAAAGTTATCAAACCCTAAAATATGATTTTCTGCTGTCTTATCTTCCAGAATCTGGTGTACCAGTTCATTTCCTGTCATACCTGTCACACCACTGATCACATATAATTTATCCACGCTTCTTCCACCTGCCATACTTATCAAAATATTCTGATTTTCTTCCTGCTGTTTTCGGTTTTACCAGCTCTCCCTCTCTAAACTCCCGGTCTGCTACACTCCGTTTTTCAGTCTGTCCCTGTAAAACATATCCACCGCCCTGCCCTCAAACAGCTTCATCGCCGCCTCCACATCATACTCCACCGACCGCATGGCCACATGTCTTTTTGCCGTATCAAAAATCATATACTGAGCATGTGGATCATGATTCCGGGGCTGCCCCACCGAACCCGGGTTTAAAAACAACACCGCATGTCTGTTTCTTCTCGCTGCATCCTCCGCCTCGTAAAACTTCGTAAAGACGTGAGGGTAATGGGAATGCCCGGAAAGCACCAGATCATATTTCCTGTAATCTCCGTGCACATCCTCCGGAAAAACAGCTTTCCAATAGGCATCCTCCGCTGAACCGTGCACTGCCAGACACTGAAGATCTCCCAGCAAAAACTCTTCTCTGCCCTCATGCCGCATCCTTTCATCCAGATAACGCCTCGTTTCCTCTGTCAGCGAATCCGCCGTATGCCTTGCAGATTCCACGCCGCGTCCCGAAGAAAATCTCTCAAAATCCGACAACATGACCGCCCGTTCATGATTTCCCCAGAGATTGCAGATTATTTTTCTGCCGCAGCCATCCCTGAAATAATCAACTACCTCATTCGACTGCATCCCGTAATCGATCAGATCCCCCAGCAGGATCACACCCTCTACCGCAAACGAAGACATATCCTTCATCACAGCTTCCAGCGCAAATAAATTTCCGTGAATATCCGAGAGAACCGCATATTCCGCCATATTGTTTTCTCCTTCCTGCCGCACTGTTTCAGATCGGATCGATCAGAGTGATAATCTCCTTAAACGGAATGAGCTGCTCCTCCACTTCCTTCGCCCTGTGGTTTTTCAGTATCGTCTTCGCCGTATGTTCCATGGCCGGAAAAGCGCTTCTGGTCAGCTGGTTTGCATAGATCACTATATTGATCCCATGGGCCTTCAGCTCCGATTCATAGGTATCGCTGTAAGTCGTGGGCACCACCACAACAGGCGTCTGTTTATCTTCGGCCCGAAATGCATCGCAGAACGCAAATATCTCTTCCGCAGTCTTTTTCCTCGAATGGATCATGATACCGTCCGCCCCTGCATCCACATAAGCTCTGGCTCTGCTTAACGCATCCTCCATCCCTTTCTCTAAAATCAGGCTCTCGATCCGGGCAATGATCATAAATTCCTTTGTCCGCAGAGCTCTCTTCCCGGCTTTGATCTTCTCACAGAAATTTTCGATCGTATCCTGGGTCTGTTCTACCTCTGTCCCAAATAGAGAATTCTTCTTAAGTCCAACTTTATCCTCTATGATAACGGCTGAAACTCCCATTCGTTCCAATGTCCGCACGTTATACACAAAATGTTCCACCAATCCACCGGTATCCCCATCCAGGATGATCGGTTTTGTTGTCACATCCATCACATCATCTATGGTCCGTATTCTTGATGTCATATCCACCAGCTCGATATCCGGCTTTCCCTTCGCTGTGGAATCGCACAGAGACGAGATCCACATCGCATCAAACTGATCCAATCCGCTGCTGTCTCCCACCACTGTCTTCTCGGCAATCAGGCCTGTCAGTCCACTGTGAACTTCTATAGTTTTCACAATATCGCAGATCTTTATAAGCTTCTTCAGTCTCCCCCTGCGAAATTCCGGCATGGCGAGCCGTTCTCTTGCAGTCTCATCGATCTTTTTCACCGCGTCATTCCATGTATACGGCACTTCAATCAGTTTTCCGCCGTACTTTTCCAAATTCTTAACGGCATTCTCCCGCAGGATTCTCTGCGGCCCCTCGCACCAGTTGTCCCCATGGATCATATAATCCGGCTTCAATTCCGCTAAAATCTCATCATACAGTATCTGCTCCTGGACAATCACTCTGGAAACGCCTTCGATCTTCTCCACCATTTTTATCCGCTCTTCAATGGAAACTGCCGGAAAACGGTTATACCGGATCATCTGATAATCGCACAGGACTCCCACGATAACTTCCCCGTAAGTTCTTGCTTGATTGATGATATTGATATGCCCTTCATGTATTTCATCTGTACAAAAACATGTATAAACGGTCTTCATCTTTTCCCTCACTTATCTCGCTTTTGCTTACCTCTTAACAGATATCCTGAAGCAGATATCTGCCGATATCAGTTAAAATCAATTTTACTCACATCACACACCGTAACCTCATCTCTGACTTTCTGAAACAGTTCCGCCTTTTTTCTGGCATTCTCCGCCGCAATATCGCCATCTCCCTGCTGTAAATATAATTCCGTATAACCATTCCCAAAGACGACCAGCTTATACCCGTCCTCAAATGCGAAACACTCAAAAGCCTGCAGATACTGCTCCTTCCCGACCATCCCATAGAGAAACCGGAAATCCGGATTATACAGCTCCGATCTGGCCATCTTGATATGCTCCGTTTTCCGCCAGGAAGTTTCCATATAATTCTCTTTTTTCAGAAGACTGATCACCATCGGGCCGATTTCCATCAGACTAATCAGATCATCACATTTCCCGACTCCCGTTTCCGGGGAGCGGATCGCCAGAGGAATTCTCGTCCATCCCTCGGAACAGATATACTCCATATTCTCCACCTCTGACAGTTCCGTATCCTGATCTAAAATAAGCGTTCCGTGATCTGCATAAAGCACCATCCTGCAGGAAAGTTTTTCGAGAAAAGGCGTCAGCACATCATCCAGATAGCGGATCGCATCCCTGTGCTGTCTCTTATAATCAGTCCTCAAATGCCCGCCTTTCATCGGTAAAAAATCAAAGAGCAGGGCCGTTCCCTCCGATCTGATCGGATGTTCCGTATAGGGGTTGGAAAACGTAAAATGGCTTTCATACTGTTCGTGTAAATAAAACAACCCGCCGTTTTCATCACTGCTGTCTATCAGAAAATCCCAGAATTTTTCTGTCGCCGTCTGGGCAGTATCGCTGTAGTTAATATTTTTTCCTTCTATATAATGTTCCACGTCTCCATAAATATAAATTTTCCGTTTTTGTGCCTGCGCTGTTTTGATAAATCTGCAGTCTTCCCTGTCCACTGCATTCTTTTCATAATATCCGGTTCTCAGATCACCGTTTTCACTGTAGGCCGGCACCAGACTCTCAAAAGTTGATGTGGAAAAAGAATACGCCCTGTTAAAACAATACGCTGTCTCATCCAGTAATTTTTTTAATTTCGGCATATCCTGTTCGAACAGATCTCTATATCGCAGAGCATCCAGACATAACATCAGTACGGCGTCCTCTGAAACGCAGGCTGCCGCCTGTTTTTCCAGTTCGTACAATTCTTCCAAATCTTTCCGCAGTGCCTCCACATCAAGCCTGACCGCTTCGCAGGCATTTTCTCTTCTACAGACACTTTCTCCTCTGTCCGCATCGGCGTGTTCTGAACATCCAGCAATATAACTGCTCATTTCCCGCACTTTTACAAGCGCCGTTTTAAAATCTTTGATCTGGATATACTTAGCGATCAGCTTTTTATACAATCCTTCCAGTTCTTTCAGCTTCTCCGGTTTTTCCGCATCCGCTGCCGCCCTTATTTCTCTCTGCAGCTCATTGATGCTGTGATAATTGTGATAGGGATGGCTCGTATAATAATAATCCGCCTGCATCCTTATCCCGTTTTTTTCAAACTCATCATAAATATCCAACACCGGTATCCCCGGATGATTTTCCTTTAGATTTCTTTTCACCTCTTCCCGAAATTTAAAAGTGGACAAAACCACCGCATCGATCCCCTTTTCCTCCAGCTCTTTATCTTTGATTATGGAAAAGCCTGCGTCCTCTCTGGCAGCATAATTATCCACAAGATACTTCACCTTTTTCAGATCATACATAAAATCTGCCATAAGCATCTGTGTATGACCGCCATTACAATAAATAGCAGGTGTTATTGAATCTTTTAAAAACCTCTGCAGAGAGTCCCTGATGATTCCGTTGATCCTTTTCGCTTCCAGCGGATACTCCAGATCATAATTTTTGAATAGAAGGTTATATTTTTCTTCCAGTTTCCGCGCTATCCTGCTCATATCCCGATGCATTCCTCTGTTCTATTTGCAATTTCCCTGTTCACCAGCTCATTCAGATGGGAGGGTATCACCCCGTACTCATACTCCTTGTCCGTAAAATAGTACTGACACTTCGTCGCTTCCACCGTCTTAACCTTCTTGCAATGCTGTTCAAAAAACCGATAATACTGTTCCAGAATCCGATTTATCTTCCGGATCTCATCCAGGTCCGCATAAAATTCCTGGTCTCTTATATCCCCCTTTTTTTCCGCCAGATAACTTTTGATCAGAATCATATCCGTATCCGGAAACTCTTTCGCCATCCTCCGTATAAATGCAAGGGCGCTCTCCTGCCACAGCTCCAAACATTCTGCACTGTTTCGCAAAATAATTCTTTCCGCTTCCGGCCTTTCTTCACAGCCCTCAAAGGCATCGCTCTTTGTCAGAAAACCGCCCCGGCAGGCAAGAAGATCAAATCGCTCCTCTATAAAGTCAAGCGCCACAAAATCCGGTCTCCGCTCACTCATAAGACTCCAGAACCGGTTATCCGCCTCCCTCTGCAGCATGATCTGCCGATACCGGTTTCTATGTTTAAACTCTGTCTGCTCTTTTACCGGATTCATTATGCTGATCAGACTGGAAAAATTGATTCTGCCCGCCGGATCATGCAGCAGATCCATATTACTCAGGACCCGGTTCAGATTATATCCGCCCACCGCCAGATAACTTCTGTCCTGATATTCCGGAAAGTCTTTTCTGATAAATTTGCGGTATTCTTCTGTCAGTACGGCGAATTCTTCCGGCTGTCTCTGGGTAAAAAAAGCTGCCAGCAGGTCAGACAGTTTCACTATAACCAGTTTTTTTAAAACCTCTCTGCAGCTTTCGTAAAACCCGTACTGCCTGAAACTTTCCAGTAAAATTTCATATGCTTTTATCCCTTCCGCTCCACTGTCTTTTGTTTTTCTCGGCGCTGCGGACAGGGATCCCTCCCTGAACAGGCGGTAACAGTAAAGCGGTTCGGGAATATAAACCCTCTTCTTACTCAGACACAGCAAAAGCGGATACAATGCCCTCGCTTCACTGTGACAGTCCGGAAATTGAAGAGCATTCTTCGTGAACAGTTCCCGTCTGAACATACATTTCCAGATGGCTGTGTAACCATACTCCATCTGCTCTTCCGGAGAGTATACTTTCCCCATAACCCCGGATACCCTGCGCAGAGTTTTATTTCCTGTTATATTGTTTAACCGCCAGACGTCACACTCCACCAGATCCGCCTCCTGTATAGCGATCCCCTGATACATCTTCTCAAGAAACTCCGGATCCAGCCTGTCGTCGGCGTCCAGAAAGGTAAAACAGGTTCCTTTTGCCTCCGAAATTCCTCTGTTCCTGGCTGCTGACGGCCCCGCATTCTCCTTATGAATCACCCTGATCCGCGCATCCTTCTCTGCCCAATCATCACACATTTTGCCGGATGCATCCGTAGAACCATCATCGATTAACAGCACTTCAAAATCTGAAAATGTCTGGTCCACCACCGACTCCACACATTCATTCAACCATGGAGCCACATTGTAAACCGGAATGATCACGCTGACTGCGATGCCGCCAACCATCTCATTTTTCATAAAACCTTAAATACCTTTCCTGTATTTCAACCAGTTTTTCTATCTCTTCTCCCGAAAATCCATGCCTCTGCAGCATCTCCATCGACATGACCGGCTCTTTTCCATGAATTTCCGTGAGCGGAATCTCTGTGGGGTATATATTGCAGAGAATTTTCTCCAGCCGGTAATATACCGCCGCCGCCAGACGATGATTGCCATCGATCACTTCATAATTTCTGTTGAGGACTAACGGATATTCCCGCCTGTATCCCTGCCTGCGCCAGTCTTCCATAAGCCTGATAAACTGTCCAAGCCGCTCTGTCACCGTATGCTCCATGCAGTATGTTCCCTGCGCTCTTTTATAAAAGTCATACCCAAAAGTATTTTTTCCATCATGTTGTTCCATCACCGCAAGCCGTACTGCCAGTCTGAAATCGTCCCGACAGGTTTTCAGTATTTCAGAAATATCTATCTCTGTCTCCACCGCTTCCGGCTTTCCAAACATCAGCTCATAAAGATGCGGATAGATCCATATATACTGCTTCGTGAGTTTCTTTACGATATTTTCCATCTCATCCCGCAGTGTCTCATGAACCGCCAGGCAGACTAACGTATTTTCCCGTATGGGAATATCATAGATACACATAAGCGGAATCCCGTCAAGCAAAGCCCCTTCTTCCGCCTCTCCGGTTACCGCAAAGCATTTGATCTGACTGCCTGACCCCTGCGCTTTTAACGCCCTGCAAAACTTCCGCCCCACATGGCCTGCGCCGTATATTATGATCTCTTTTCCTCTGAACTCCTCCGAACTCATCCTGTTCCTGTCTGCACTCCTGCGATAAAAACGGCTTTCAAAGCCGCCCTCAAACATCTTCCCCAAAATCGATATAATCCGCCGTATGCCCGGGCCGCTGTTTTTCTTTCGGCGGCAGCATCATATAATCATCGCCGAAAATGTGAGAAAGATAACCTTTCACATCCGCCGGCCCCGGGACTTTCAGTCCTGCGAACACATACTCTGCCGTTTCCATATGCCACTTTTTTAAAAAACCTTCCGTCTCAAATTCTGCTCCCCAGCAAAGGCATCTTATATAAGGGGAATCCGTGTTCCTGTATTTCTCAGTCAGATACTCAAATCCCCTGTGGCCCCATTCTTTTGGGAACATATTCAGAAAGTTAAATCCAAGCCAGCTGGTAAATCTGCTTTTGTTGAGAGCGCCTACTTCCGAATAGAGAAGTTTTCTGCAAAGCCAGGAGATACAGGTACACCGTTTCCTTCCCCAAAAGGTATCAGGCAGAACGTCATCCGGGAAAATATCAATAAACACCCCGTTCCGGGCTCTCATTTTCCCCTGCCCTTTCCGCTTAAATACCGTACCGTTTTTTAAAATTCTCGCATAACCCCAGCGATAACCCGGATCCGTTTTATAGGTCTGCAGAAAATATCTGCCGTCCAGTTCCGTCTTACAGACTTCACAGAACCTGTCGTAGTTTTCCCGCAGCATACGTACATCCACATCGTCATCCCAGGGAATAAAACCGCCGTGCCTTACTGCACCTAACATCGTTCCGCCATCCAGAATATAGGGGATATGGTTTTCTCTGCAAATACGATCCAGTTCCTTAAGCATTTCCAACTCTGTCATCTGAAGTTTTTCTAACGTCTTCTGCTCCATCTCATCCGTACCGCACACGCCCGTGTCCTCTGAGTCAGTCTCTCAAAAGATCCTGCCCCTGAAAGCATCAACACTTTGCCAGCTGTTCCCCTTCTGCAAATCTTTCCATAATCCCTGACAGCGCAATAGATTCTCCCCTGGTCAGTTTAAAAGCATTTTTTTCATGATGGTTTAACAGCGCCACAAAATCACTGATCTCGTACCGCAGACCATCCCCCAGAAAGATCTCCGAGTATTTGTCCACTCTTCCTGCATCTTCGTAATGCACTTCAAAATAGGATGTCTTCCACCATGGCGCTTCCACAATGATATATCCAAGCGTTCCGGAAATCAGAAGCCGCCCTTCCGATTTTACGCCAAGTCCGCAGGTAGCCGTGGCTATACCGGTTGCATAACGCAGAGAAACCCTGGTAAACAGATCCAGCCCATTCTCATCCCTTATGGAATCAAATTCAATTTTTTTATATTCTGTACCGTATAATTTCAGAATCGGCAGCATCACATAACTGCCCAGCTCTCTGAAACTGCCGCCAAAGCGCCTGTCCGTCAACTCCCTGCTTGTGGGGGATTCCAGCTTTGTAAAACATGCTTCCACATTCCGAATCGTTCCGATTATACCGCTGCAGGCTATCCCCAGAAGCTTCTGGAATCCGGGACAGTAAGCTGTCTTGATCCCCTCGAACAGGAGCAGTCCCTTTTCCTTCGCCTCGGCAAAAACCTCTTCCGCCTGTTTTCTTTGCAGCACAAGGGGTTTTTCGCAGATCACATGCTTTCCATGAGCTAACGCCTCTTTTATATATTCATAGTGTGTCTCGTGGGGCGACGCAATATAAGCCACATCGATATCCCGGTAAAACTCCTCTTTATCCGTATAAGCGTTGATATCCCATTCCTCTGCAAATTTCAAAGCACTCTCTTTATGCGGATTGTACACCCCCTGCGTGCTGACCCCGCTGACCAGTTTTGCTTCCGGCACAAACCTGCCTGCTATCCTGCCGGTTCCAATGATCCCTATTCTTTGAATATGCTGTTTCTGCTCTCTGAGCATTGTGCTGGAAATATCTTTTGTCCGTTCCAGATAAACTACCTTGCAGTAATCTTTCAGATAATCAAACTGTCCGGTCCAGTCTGAGCCCACCGTGAAAATATCAATATTATATTTTTTGACATCGCTGAATTTCTGTCCCGGAGAATCCTCTATAATAATCTCATCCGCAAATCCTGTTTTTTTCACATTTTCGATACGCGTCATAATGGAATCTACCACGCCAAGCTTACCTCTTGTCTTATCATAGCCCTCCGTAGTAATTCCGACGATCAGGTAATCCCCCAGCTGCTTTGCCCTTTGCAGCAGGCGGTAATGTCCCTGATGAAATAAATCGAATGTTCCGTATGTAATTACCTTTATCTTCTTTTTTTCCATTCTGCCCCCATATTGTTAGAACAGTTTTATATAATAAGGAACATATACTTTATGCTGCTATTCCGATCCGCTCATCCCTTTTCATATGTTTTTTGTTTTTCCGGTAGTTATAAATCAGCCACGCATTATATTATCATATAGATTATGTATAAAGTCAATAGATGCCATAATATGCCTTTATCAAAGGGCTGGATCCTCCCACTGAATTTACACATTCTTACGGACTTTGCAGTAGGTGCAAAGTCCTGTGCCGAACTTTCCCGGCATTCACCATATATCCACTCTGCGTCCTGCGATGAATACCGGAAATGAATATCAGAAAATCAAACCGCTCTGCCAGATCGTCTCTACATTCTGGCTACGATCCGTTTCTCCAGCTCCGGCAATTCCTCATCATCCGGCACCAGATTCTTCAACTGCTGCAGGATCTGGTACGCCTCATTCGCCATTCCCTGAGCTAAAAGTCCCGGTATCTTCGCCTTCACCTGAATAGCCAGCGTACGCATCTGCGCATTCGCTTCTTTTGCCTCTTTCTCTTTGGCATCCAGCTTCAGCTCCTCGGAAGCCGCATAGCACCTGACATAAAAACGGATAGAATCATCAAGATCCGGAAACAGCCCGATACATTCTTTTAAATATCTGGTGACCTTCTCTCTGTCATTATCCAGCTGCCCCTGTATTACATGCTGCCATTTCGCTGCCACACGACAAGCCTTCGGCAGAAGAGACATCTCACCCTCAAAGGCGCTCTCCTTAAAATATTTCCGATAAAATGAGAGTGTCTTTTCCGTAAAGATCCGAAATCTGTCTTGCATATCGTAAAAGCTGTCCTCCGCATAGCGCTGGACGACTTTGGCCTCCGCCGCTTTCATGGAAAAATACTCATACCGCACCAGTGATTTTTCTGTCATCTCGGCCGGTTTTATCCGTTCTACATATGTCTCCATACTCTTCTTCAGGGAAAATTCACTGTTTTCAAAAAAGGAATCCACACCAATTTTCCAGTTATCAAACTGTATGCTCTCAAAGCACTCCCAGAGATCAATCCCGTATTCTTCCGCGATATCATATATCTTTTTATCCAGCTGGAACACATCCGCCACACAGCCGAAAAGCCGCCTGAAATATGCAGGCATCTGTTCCGCCTCCCCAATGTGCGCCGCATACAGGATCTTCATATACCACAAGTAATAGTAGGGTGCATCCACTCCCATAAAGTCCTGTGCAATCTGGTTAAACTTTTTCTTTCCTGCCTCAGACTCTTTTCCCGCAGTTTCCAGCTTTTTGATAGCATCCCACAGATAACTGTACCCGGGGCGCTTCGCCATGGTCTCCAACAGCGGAACCAGTTCTTCATCATAGGGAACTTCTGACAGCGCATCGATCAGATCATCTGTAAAATGTTCATACAATACAAGCGGGCCATCCCACTCGAATATATCAAAATACTTCCTGAATATGGAAGTATCCCCAAGCCTCATTGCCGCCACAATATAGATACAGAACAGAGAATTTCTCCCTGAGTCCTCCAGGGCAAACTGTACAAAGAAAGCGATCTCCTCCTGCTGCTTCCGCTCATCCTTTAACAGCAGCTCATAGTACTCCACATATTTCTCGGCACACCGGACCGCCTCTTTGTAATCGCCCTTCTTGTAATAGATCTCAGCGCCGAGATTATACAGACGCGCCTGACAGTAATCCGTATTCCGTCTGTCCGCCACAAATTTTCTGAAATTCTTTTCCGCCTCCTCATAGAAGCAGGTTTTGATCTCCGACTCCAACGCTCCGCAGTAGAAAGCGCCCCTCTCCCTGTTGGTATTCGGCGTACTGTCATTTTTAAATTCCTTTATTCCGTCCAGACAGCACTCTTCCAGTTTCGCATACTCATCCGTTGAACGGTACTCCTGCAACAGATGTGTCCACCAGCGCACTTCGCGCCTTCTCTTTTTAATCATGTCCAGAAGAAGCGGAATATTTCTCTTTGCATGGGCCCTCTCTTCCGCCCGGTTTGCAAAACAATACCCAAAATGTCCTACTGCGGAATGCAGCAAAATATAGGGATCATACAGCGGATAAAAATACTCGTGGATACTGCTGACAAACCTCGGGTTATTTTTCATGCACACCATACGGGACACCCAGGAATCCGTCACAAGCTCCTTGTTCAGACTCATGTAGTTTCGCTGAATATAACAGGCATAATAATAGTTTTTATAATTCCCCGATGTAAAAAATTCCTCGATCTCATCCGTGTCAAGGAACCACTCATCATCGTCGAGATACATAAACCACTCGCCCTTCGCGGCATCCATTCCCACATTTCTCGCTTTGGAAAAATCGTTGCACCACTCAAAGGGAATGATAATATCCGTATAAGTCCGAAGCAGTCCCAACATCTCCTCATCACATCCGGTATCCACGATAATCAGTTCATTGGACACCTTTTTCCGAAGTGAATGCAGGGAATCAAGACACTGCTTTGTTGTCTTTCCTCTTCCCGAGCAAAGTATTGAAATCGATAGTATCGGTCTGTCGCTCATAGTTACCTCCCATATCAGCGCGGCTTATGTACTGCCCGGCACCGTGCATATTATTGAATATTTTTGAGCCTTAGAAAAATAAGGGCGGTTTTGACGCCGCCCTTATCTGATTAAATACTACTGTTATAGCTTTCCTACAACATGATATGTCATCTCTCAGTATAGATTCCTGTATGTTACATCCCAGGGTTCAGGTCACTATAACCGATAGATTACCAAGCCAATTACTGTAACAGGGACAGTACGCTCTGGTTGCTCTGGTTAGCCTGAGCCAGCATGGATGTACCAGCCTGAGCCAGAATGTTGTTGTTAGAGTACTGAACCATCGTGGAAGCCATATCCGTATCACGGATAGCGGATTCTGCGGATGTGGTGTTCTCTACAACGTTATCCAGGTTGTTGATCGTGTGCTCTAATCTGTTCTGTACTGCACCGAGATCAGATCTCTGAGCAGATACCTTCTGCAGAGCTGCAGCGATCGTCTCAATTGCTCTGAGTGCACTGTCTGCATCGTCAACTCTTACACCGGAGATACCAAGGCCTTTCGCGCTCATGGTCTCAATGTTCATGGTGATCTGGTTGTTGTTTGTAGCATCAGCACCTACATGCAGACCCACCTGCAGTTTGCCCATGATATCCTGTGTAGCAGATACCTTCGAAGCCATCTCTGTCAGTTTCACAATGTTGCCTACTGCATCATATACAACCGGTGCATCGGATCTTGCAGAGCTGGTCACATTTGTTCCATTGATGGAAGATGTGAAGTACTTGTTCAGCGCGTTCTCTGCCAGTCTGTTGCCATCTTTGTCGTAGAATCCGAAGCTCTCGCCTGCGTGGTACGCAACGGTTACGCCGTTTGCCACAACGTTTGCAGAATATGTACCTGCAGCTGTGATAGCGCTGTTAAGACCTGTTGCTGTGATCGTAGCGATGATCTTACCTGTATTGTCTTTGATTGCAAATTCCTTTCCGCTTGTTCCGGTCGTTGTGATCGTGTACTTATCAGCCACTGCACCAACCAGGGATACGGAGTAGGAAGTTGTCTTTGTAACCTTATCTGCGTTACCTGCCGCTGTGGAGATTGTCTTCTTCACGGTGATGTTGATACCGGAATTCTTCAGAGCGTTAGCGATCTCATTCTGAGCTGCGCCACTTGCATCACTCTTGAAGGTGATCTTTGCTGTCAGGCCATTCGGTCCTGATGTCATAGATACCTGAGCTACCTGAGCGGAACCTGCGGTAATTACAGCGTAACCATAGGAATAGCCTTTTACAGCGTCTCTGTCGCCCTTTAACAGGTATGTTTCGTTGAACTTTGTTGTCTCAGAAACACGGTCGATTTCTGTGATCAGCTGGCTGATTTCTGCCTGGATGGACTCACGGTCAGATGTGGACTGTGTGCCGTTAGCGGATTTAACTGCCAGTTCGTTCATTCTCTGCAGCATATCGTGTACTTCTGCCAGAGCGCCCTCTGCTGTCTGTACTACGCTGATACCATCCTGTGCGTTTGCGGAAGCCTGTGTAAGACCTCTGATCTGCTTTCTCATTTTCTCGGAAATAGCAAGACCTGCTGCATCATCTGCTGCACGATTGATCTTGT
>Ga0137297_10030_pt1 | contig 124230 bp, 112 predicted proteins | sample RamsorincwithD2O_FD_97191 | JGI IMG/M metagenome (GOLD analysis project Ga0137297, IMG submission 97191) | Mouse cecal microbial communities from Vienna, Austria - Mucin amended with D2O | ecosystem: Host-associated > Mammals > Digestive system > Large intestine > Cecum | place: Austria: Vienna...
AGAATGAAAGAGATGGAAGAAGGCTCCGTGGTCAAGCGGTTAAGACATCGCCCTTTCACGGCGGTAACACGGGTTCGATTCCCGTCGGAGTCAGTTGGTTGGAAGTTTCTGAAAATAATATATGGCGTGATAGCCAAGTGGTAAGGCCCCGGTCTGCAACACCGTTATCGCCGGTTCAAATCCGGCTCACGCCTCTCAACAAACCTCGAAAGATTTCAGTTTGCGTTGATAAGGAAGTATTCGCAACAACTTATCAATAACGCTGACAAACAGAGTGCAAGCAAGGGCAGAGAACACTTCACTTTCATTAGTGGTCGGTTCTCTGCTTTTCTGTTACGTAATAGAACGTCATTTTTGAGGGCAGACATATAAAATCCTTACCACGGTATTTCAACGTCCGAAAAGCCGCATAAATCAAGGACAAAATAATCTCTACTGCGTAGCAATCCCTATAATAAATTGAGGGCGCAAGCAGGTAATAGCCCCTTATAGGGGCAGAGCAGGCTACCGGCTTAGCCGATAGTCCTGACTTCGATGTTTATTATGATAACGGTGTTGGCGGCTGTTTCTCTGATTGTGGGCACCCACAATTCTTTTGCGGTCTCCATGAATGCAGGGATACATCAATTTGGCATTTTTTCCAGTATTGGGGCTACGCCAAAGCAGATCAGGACATGTCTTTTGAGGAAAGCTGCCGTCCTTTGTACTCCTTCGCTATTGTGAGGGAATGGGCTTGGCATTGCTGGCAGCATGAGGGTGACGGAGTTGTCAAATATTCTGCTGGAAGAGGATATTCCGGGACGCCACGGAACGGCTGCAGGCTATCACCCGCTGATCCTTGTTCTGACGTTTGTTATAACAATGGCGATCATTTGGATTTCTGCATGGCTGCCAGCTGGAAAATTGAGCAGGCTTATCCCTCTTGAGGCAATTAAAAATGCAGAGGAGCTGCAGCTGAAACACAGGAGAAAGTTCACTCTCCTAACCCATTTGGCCGGAATGGAGGGAGAGCTTCGGGAACTCAATGGGGTGGAAAGTGCCGTAGTGTATCAGAGGGCGGCAGCAAAGCGGGTTATTACAGAGAAAGGAATGAGTGAAGAGATGAAGAGGTCTCTCTGTGGGAGGAAATTAAAGGGCAGATCGGGTTCTGGCATACTGCTTTGCCTGGCGTAATATACGAAAAATCAGCCTGGCGGAAGTACTCAAAGACGATACAATGATGTAGAGTCTGCATTATTGCTCATGGAGCCGGAACATGAGGCAGGGCCGCTTTCCGCAGTGAGATAACTGTGTAAATTCCGTTGAATTGTGTGGGTGAAAATGTTATAATTCCCTTGTATCTGAGAGTTGAAATGGCCTTTAGCAGTAAGGTGGCGATGGGCAGTAACATGAGACGGCAGGAAGAGGACTTTAATACCGGGAGGGCGCTATGACAGAGCGGGAAACATTAAAAAGGTGGATTGGTGAGAGTGATAATGTTGTATTTTTCGGTGGAGCGGGTGTCTCTACGGAGAGTGGAATTCCTGATTTCAGAAGTACGGATGGATTATATCATCAGAAATATGATTACCCGCCGGAAACTATTTTAAGCCATACATTTTTTCGCTCAGAAACGGAGCAATTTTTCAGATTTTATCGTGATAAAATGCTGTATCTGGATGCGGAACCCAATGCAGCGCATAAGAAACTGGCGCAGTGGGAAGCGGAGGGAAAATTGAAAGCGGTCATTACGCAGAATATTGATGGCCTGCACCAGAAGGCGGGCAGTGTGAACGTACTGGAACTGCATGGAAGCGTTTTGCGTAATTACTGCGAAAACTGCGGAAAATTCTATGATGTGGAGACAGTCAAAAACTCGAAAGGTATCCCGAAATGTTCCTGTGGTGGGATAATAAAACCGGATGTGGTGCTCTATGAGGAAGGTCTTGACAACAGAACATTGAGCACTGCGGTGCGCCATATTGAGGAAGCCGATGTGCTGATCATCGGAGGGACTTCTCTGGCAGTCTATCCAGCGGCAGGGCTTATAGATTATTATCGGGGGAGCAGGCTTGTACTTGTCAATAAAACGCCGACGCCAAAAGACGGTATGGCGGATCTTATTGTACAGGGGAGTATCGGTGAGATATTTTCCCTGATATAACATATTTTGCAGGCTTATGTGGGTTGTGCTGCCTGCCGTGGAATGTAAATCAGATTGAGAGAACGGGAGAGGAATGAAGGGAGTATTATAATGAAAAAACCAGTATTAGTAATTATGGCTGCAGGGATGGGGAGCCGCTATGGCGGACTGAAACAGATAGATCCGGTGGATGACAGCGGGCATATTATTATGGATTTTTCCATATATGATGCGATGCGTGCCGGTTTTGAAAAAGTGGTGTTTATTATAAAAAAAGAAAATGAGGCCGATTTTAAGGAGTGCATTGGGAACCGGGTAGCAAAAAAAATGCAGGTAGAATATGTTTTTCAGGATCTTCACAATTTGCCGAATGGCTACAGTGTGCCGGAGGGAAGGATAAAACCCTGGGGCACAGGGCATGCGGTACTATCCTGCCTGCCGGTGGTAGACGGCCCCTTTGCGGTGATCAATGCGGATGATTATTATGGCAGAGAAGCTTTTCAGCTTGTCTATAATTTTTTGAGTTCTCATCAGGATGAGGAAAAATATCAGTATGTTATGGTCGGCTATTACCTGAAAAATACCTTGACGGAAAATGGGCATGTAGCCCGCGGCGTCTGCTGCGCTGATCCAAAGGGGAAACTTACGGGGATTGTAGAGCGTACCCGCATTGAGAAACGTCCGGAGGGGCCAGCGTATACGGAGGATGAAGGAGAAACCTGGATAAGTCTTGCGCAAGACAGTATCGTGTCAATGAATATGTGGGGGTTTACGGCTAGTATGATGGAAGAGCTGCAGGACAGATTCGCAAAATTTTTAGAGAAGAATCTGACAGGAAATCCTCTGAAGTGTGAATATTTTCTGCCGTTTGTTGTGGATGAGCTGCTGAAGGAAGAAAAGGCGGAGGTGACCGTGTTAGAGTCTGCGGAGCGCTGGTATGGGGTGACTTATAAGGAGGATAAGCCTGTGGTGGTGCATGCAATCCGGAGACTGAAGGAAGCCGGACTGTATCCTCAGGGAAACTGGTAGAATTTCAATAATTGGACCGCAGCCCAATTTTTGTGATTGCGGAAAAGGATTTTATGAGTTTGGTATTGATTTACAGAGATAATCGTGCTAAAATATATGTTCGTGATATATATTCCTTGTTCCCGTTATGAGCGGGAGCCAGAGACCAAAAGGAGGTAACTAACATGACAAAGTATGAATTAGCCGTTGTTGTTAGCGCAAAACTCGAGGAAGAAGGAAGGGCAGCTGTTGTAGAAAAAGTAAAAGCCCTGATCGAGAGATTTGGTGGCCAGATCACAAATGTGGATGACTGTGGCAAGAAAAGACTTGCATACGAGATCCAGAAGATGAGAGAAGGCTACTATTACTTCATCCAGTTTGATGCTGAGACGTCTGCGCCGGCAGAAATTGAAAGCCGTATGCGTATCATGGACGGAGTGATCAGATACTTGTGCGTGAAGCAGGACGAGAAATAGAACAGGAGAACGTATGAACAAAGTAATACTTATGGGACGTCTGACAAGAGATCCCGAAGTGAGATACTCTCAGGGGGAATCCCCTCTGGCGATTGCAAGATATACTCTTGCCGTAGATCGAAGATTCAGCCGTAATAACGGTGGAGATAACGGACAGACTGCAGATTTTATCAGTTGTGTAGCTTTTGGAAGAAGCGGGGAGTTTGCAGAAAAGTACCTGCGAAAAGGAACAAAAATCGCTGTAACAGGAAGAATTCAGACGGGAAGTTACACCAATAAAGATGGACAGACTGTCTATACGACGGAAGTAGTTGTAGAGGATCAAGAGTTCGCCGAGAGTAAGAACAGTAATTCCGGATCGGATGGGGGGTATGCCGGAAACAGTAGACCTGCACCGTCAGGCGCAGGAGACGGATTTATGAATATTCCGGATGGAATAGACGAGGAATTGCCGTTTAACTAGCAGGAGACGTGTCGCAAAGCGGGACAGCGTTGCAGGCATAAGACGTGTCGTGAAGCGGGACAGCGTTGCAGCATAAGACGTGTCGCGAAGCAAGATGGCGTTGCAGCATAAGACGTGTCGCGAAGCAAGATGGCGTTGCAGCATAAGACGTGTCGCGAAGCGAGACGGCGTTGCTTATTATTTATATTTAGACAGGAGGCATTCAAATGGCATATAATAAGACAGACAAGGCTGATTCTCCGATGAAGAGAAGAGGCGGAATTCGCAGAAGAAAAAAAGTTTGTGTTTTTTGTGGAAAAGATAATGTGATCGATTATAAAGATACAGCGAAACTGAAAAGGTATGTGTCTGAAAGAGGGAAAATTCTTCCGAGAAGGATTACCGGAAACTGCGCAAGGCATCAGAGAGCACTTACCACAGCAATTAAGAGAGCAAGACACCTGGCACTTATGCCTTATGTGCAGGATTAAGAAGCTTATGAAATAAAAACAGGCCAGCTGCCTCAAAACAGTTGGCCTGTTTTTATGCGCAGGGGTGTGTAAGGAAATTTGAAAATTTTTCGCATTTCTGGACAAAATAGTGGTGTTTTGCACAAAATATAGTATTTTCAGACAAAAACAGCCTATAAAATGTGATGGCATCTTTGGGGCAGTAATGGTATAATTTTGAAAGAAGATTATACCAGTGTCCGGGGCATATTATTTGTATGATTTTGGGCGGGGCATGTGAAAGGCAAGCTATGAAGGGTAGAATAAAATTAAAAGGCAAACTGAAATTCCAGCTTAATTTTATGCTTTATATGGGATTTCTTATGTTACTGATCGATGTCGGTGTGTTCACATTTGATGTAAAGGCCGGTTTGCTATTGACGGCGTTTATTGTTATATATTTTATAGGCTATTCGGCAGTATATTTTTATATTAAGCCGGTTATTATGAACGAACTGATCAGTTTTGCCACACAGTATGGGCAGATACAGAGAAAGCTTTTGCGGGATCTGGATCTTCCTCATGCGCTGCTGGACGATCAGGGAAAGATTATATGGACCAACAAGGAATTTGAAAAGCTGGTACATAAGGAGAAAGGCTACAGGAAGTCGATTACAACGTTGTTTCCTTCTATGACTAGGGACAGGCTGCCGGGGAAAAGTGAAGAAACTCTGGCAGAGATGGAAGTGAATTTTGAAAACAGGGATTTCCACGTGAAGGCTCGAAAGATCTCGCTGAAAGAAATGGCGATGAATAGTGATATTCTTGAGGCCGAGGATTACGACGGTTATCTGATTGCGATCTATCTCTTTGATGAGACTGCATTAAAGATTGCTCTGCGGGAAATTGATGATCAGAGCCTTGCAGTAGGACTGATCTACCTGGATAACTATGATGAAGCGCTGGAGAGCGTGGAAGAAGTAAGGCGTTCCCTGCTGATCGCGCTGATTGACAGAAAAGTCAATAAATATATTTCCGCACTGGATGGGATTTCTAAGAAACTGGAAAAAGATAAATATCTGATTATCATGCGCAAAAAAGCAGTTGAGAAGCTTAAAGAGGACAGGTTTGACTTGTTAGAAGATGTGAAAACAGTCAATATTGGCAATGAGATGGCTGTGACGTTAAGCATTGGCATGGGGTTAGATGGATTGACATATGCTCAGAATTATGAGTTTGCAAGAAATTCCATTGATCTGGCGCTTGGGCGCGGGGGTGACCAGGCTGTCGTAAAGACACCGGAAAATGTAACATACTATGGCGGAAAGAGTCAGCAGGTGGAGAAGAATACGAGAGTGAAAGCCCGGGTAAAGGCACAGGCGCTGCGGGAGATCATTACCGGGAAAGATCGGGTGATCATTATGGGGCACCGGATGGCAGATATCGACAGTTTCGGTTCTGCGGTAGGAATTTACAGGATTGCGGTGACATTGGAAAAAAAGGCACATATCGTCATCAACGATGTAACAACCTCTATTCAGCCTTTTGTACAGCTGTTTAGGGATAATCCGGATTATGAGGAGGATATGATCGTAAACAGCACGACGGCTCTGGAGCTGGCGGGAAGTAATGCCGTGCTGGTGGTAGTGGATGTGGACAAGCCCAGTATTACGGAATGTCCGGAACTGTTAAAGTCCTGTAAATCGATTGTGGTCCTGGACCATCACAGGCGCGGCTCGGAGACGATCGAAAATGCGACCTTGTCTTATGTGGAGGCTTATGCATCTTCGGCCTGTGAAATGGTATCGGAGATTCTGCAGTATATTGGTGATAATATCCGGATAAAGTCGGATGAGGCCGACTGTATGTATTCCGGTATTATGATCGATACAAATAATTTTATGACAAAGACAGGTGTGCGGACCTTTGAGGCAGCGGCGTTCCTGCGCAGGAATGGCGCGGATGTGACGAGAGTGAGAAAGCTGTTCAGGGAAGATGCAAACGAGTATAAGGCGAGGGCAGATACGGTCAGTCAGGCGGAGATATATCGAAATACTTATGCTATCTCTGTCTGCACCAGCGAAGATCTGCACAGCCCTACCGTGGTAGGAGCTCAGGCAGCTAATGAACTGTTGAATATTAAGGGGGTAAAGGCCAGTTTTGTTCTGACAGATTATCAGAATCAGGTCTATGTCAGTGCAAGATCAATAGATGAAGTAAATGTACAGATTATCATGGAGCGGTTGGGTGGAGGCGGACATATGAACATGGCCGGGTGTCAGATGGAGGATGTGTCCCTGATGGAGGCTATCTCTATTGTGAAGAATACACTGGATGCCATGATACAGGAAGGAGCAATCTCATGAAGATCATTTTGATACAGGATGTTAAAAAACTTGGAAAAAAGGGAGAAATTATTGAGATAAACGACGGATATGCCAGGAACTATATTCTGCCCCAGAAACTGGGTGTAGAAGCCAACAACAGAAATTTAAACGATCTGAAGCTGCAGAAGATAAAAGAGGAAAAGGATGCGCAGAGGCTTTTAGACGAGGCGAAGGACCTGGCTGAAAAAATCGGGGCACAGATCGTTACGGTGAAGATAAAAGCCGGGGAGGGCGGCAAAGTATTTGGTTCCGTCTCCGCCAGGGAAATAGCGGGAGCTATGAAGAAACAGTGTGATCTGGAGATCGATAAAAAGAAAATACAACTGCAGGAACCGATCAGAAGCTTTGGATTCCATGAAGTTGGAATCAGACTTCATCCACAGGTAACAGGTACACTAAGGGTAAAAGTTGAGGAAGCATAATGGCAGCAGAGGAAGCGCTCTTAAAAAGAGTTTTGCCTCATAGCATTGAGGCAGAACAGTCAGTAATCGGCTGTATGATGATATCCAGGGATGCGATTACTGTGGCAGCGGATATACTGGAAGAAGATGACTTTTATAGCAGGCAGTATGCGCTTGTGTATCGGGCTATTGTGGAGTTGAATGATGCCGGCAAATCTGTGGATGTGGTGACGCTGCAAAATAAACTGAAAGAGAAGGATGCACCACCTGAAGTGAGCAGTCTGGAGTTTGTCAGGGATCTGATGCTTGCGGTGCCGACGGCGGCTCATATTAAAGATTATGCGGAAATTGTTTCTGAAAAGGCAATATTACGCAGAATGATCAAAGTAAACGAAGAGATTGCGGGCATATGCTATGTGGGTAAAGAATCACTGGAAGAAATACTGGAAAATGCGGAAAAAGGTATTTTCAATATCGTGCAGCGCAGGAACACCGGTGATTATGTTCCGATCCGGCAGGTTGTTTTAAATGCGATGGAGCGTATTGAGAGAGCATCTAAGACAAAGGGAAATGTGACCGGTGTGGCGACGGGGTTTCTGGATCTGGATTACAGGACAGCGGGGATGCAGCCTGCAGATCTCATTTTGATCGCTGCAAGGCCTTCTATGGGGAAAACTGCGTTAGTGTTAAACATTGCACAGTATGTAGCATTTAAAAGCGATCTGCCGTTAGCAATTTTTAGTTTGGAGATGTCGCGGGAGCAGCTGGTGAACAGGTTGTTTTCATTGGAATCGAGAGTAGACTCGCAGCATATCCGAACCGGAAATCTTTCGGACAGAGAGTGGGAAGACCTGATTGATGGTGCCGGTGTGGTGGGAAGATCAAAGCTGATCATCGATGATACACCAGGAATCAGCATACCGGAACTGCGATCCAAGTGCAGGAAGTTTAAAATGGAACAGGATATTCAGATGATTATTATCGATTATCTTCAGCTGATGTCGGGAAACGGAAGGACGGATTCCAGACAGCAGGAAGTGTCTGAAATATCCAGATCTTTAAAAGCGCTTGCAAGAGAATTAAATGTGCCGGTTATTGCATTATCGCAGCTGAGCCGTGCAGTGGAGCAGCGGCCGGATCATAGACCAATGCTCTCCGATCTGCGTGAATCCGGCGCCATCGAGCAGGATGCAGACGTAGTGATGTTTATCTACCGGGACGATTACTACAATAAGGACAGTGACAAAAAAGGGATAGCGGAGATCATTATTGCAAAGCAGAGGAATGGTCCGATTGGAACGGTGGAACTGGCATGGCTGCCGGATTATACAAAGTTTGCAAATGTGCAGCACTAGCGCTTCAGGAATTGAATAAAATTATACAAAAGAGGATTGGCTGAATGAGCCAGTCCTTTTTTATGCGTGGGCGGCCCGATCCCGCGGGGATGTGAAAACAGGACGTGAAATAAATGTGGAGACAGGAGGAGTTTATGGAGAACGGAAAAATTTACCTTATTTCGGATGCCTCAAGAAAAGTGGAAGTGGAGAGCCATGTGCTGCGATATTGGGAGGATGAACTGAAGCTTCCAGTAAAAAGAAACGAACTGGGACACAGGTATTATACAGAGGAGGATATTACTGAATTCCAGGAAATTAAGAAATTGAAGGAGCAGGGACTGCAGTTGAAAGCAATACGTATGATCCTGAAAAATGGAAAACTGACAAGGCTTCCTGATGTGGAGGATCTGTCAGTGGAGGATTTACAGCGCATGGAGCAAGGGACATTTCATGGGCGGCCGGAGGAAAATATAATACCTGCACAGCAGACAAATACGCTGACAGAGAAGGAAGAGAGGATGGTACCTGTGCCGCAGGATGCTAATCTGCCGGAACGGGAGATGGAAGAAAAGGTAAAGCGCCTTGAATATCTGATGAAGAAACTGATTTCCGAGGCGATAGAAGAGAGCAATCAGAAGTGTTATGAGCAGCTTTCAGAGACGCTTACAAAAGAACTGGATTATCAGTTCAGAATGCAGGAGGAACGGGAGGAAGAGAGAGAAAACAGAAAATTGTTGCTGGAGGAAGAACATTACAGACAGCTGGATGCGCTGATACGTGGCAAAAGCAATCGAAAAAAACGGGAAAAGCAGGAGAAAAAGGAAAAAAGAAAACTGTTTGGGAAATCAATAAAAGAACAAAAAACAGGTGCCGTATAATACGACACCTGTTTGAAGTTGTCAGGTAGTTATTAAGCCTCAGAAATAGTACCAACGGGACAACCGCCTGCGCAAGCGCCACAGGAAATGCAGACACTTTCATCAATAACGAATACACCACCGTTTTCAGAAATAGCACCAACAGGACATGTACCTGCACAGGCGCCACAGCCTACACAACCATCACCAATTACAAATGCCATGAGATAATCCTCCTTATGTATAAAGTTTACACTGAGGATACAGCTTTTAAATAAAATCAGCCGTATCCTGCAGCCTTTTCTTATTTTAATATAATCTTATGAGATATACAACCCTAAAAGTAGGAAAACGCAAAGAAAATATTTCCTTGATAAAATTTACATAATGCACTAATTTTTCATAGCTTCCGCTTCTTTTCTGGCAGCTTTCACGCCGTCAAGTATAGCCTGCTTTTTCACAAGAAGAGTCTTCTGATCCATGGCGGGAACACCGTGAAGCTTATACTCCAGACCGAGGCTTTCATATTTTTTCTCGCCCATTGTGTGATAGGGGAGGGCATCCAAAGCTTTCAGGTTGGAGAGATGTCCAATGAAGTATCCTAACTGATACAGATACTTTTCGTCGTCTGTAAGTCCTGGCACGATGACGTGGCGGATCCATACAGGAACCTGCCTTTTCTCCAGGTATTTTGCGAAAGCGAGAATGCCGTCGTTTGGCTGACTGGTCAGTTCCTTATGCTTTTCCGGATCAATATGTTTGATATCCAGCATGACAAGATCGGTCAAGGGCATGAGTTTGTCCAGTTTTTCGATAAAAGCGGCATTATTTTCTCTGTAGGCAATACCAGAACTGTCGATGCAGGTATGGATGTCATGCTCCTTTGCCAGGGTAAACAGGTCGATCAGAAAATCCACCTGCATCAGAGGTTCACCGCCAGTTACGGTGAGGCCGCCGTCTTTGTAAAAGGGGCGGTTTTTTTCATACTGTTCGATGATTTCGGTCGGTTCCATCATGGTGCCGCCGTCCATCGGCCAGGTATCCGGATTATGGCAATAGGCACAGCGCATGGGACAACCCTGAACAAAGACTACAAATCTGGTGCCGGGACCGTCTACAGTGCCAAAACTTTCAAGAGAGTGAATACGTCCTTTCATAGAGAGAAAACTCCTTTACAGGCAGGAAATTCCCGCCTTTATTATCTGCTTTTAAAATTCCCCTGAAGCAGGACCTCAGGGGATATCATGTAATATACTGTCACAACCTTCATACCGCCGTATGAAATACAGCAACGGCGCGAGTCCGGTTTAGATAGATTCATGGAATGTACGGGAGATAACGTCAGCCTGCTGTTCGGGGGTCAGCTTAATAAAGTTTACAGCGTACCCGGAAACACGGATCGTAAGCTGAGGATAGTTCTCAGGATGCTTCTGAGCGTCCAGTAACATATCTCTGTTTAATACATTTACATTTAAGTGATGGCCACCTTTTGTTGCATAGCCGTCAAGTAAAGATACCAGGTTATCAACCTGAGCTGCATTTGATGCTGCCATTGTTTTTACCTCCATTGTGTATACAGTTTTATTATGCGCCGTCGGACGACGTTGCTTATATATCGGAACCCGAGTAATCGTCCAGACCCTGTTCCAGAGTCGGAACGCTGCATGCGAGGGGTGTTCTGGAGCAGTCCGTGCAGCCCATTGTCTGTACAGACTTATTCTGCTCGTTTTTTTCATCATAATCGATGTTTACATGTCCGACGCCGCCTGCCATGCCGGAATCCAGCATTTTAACAAGATCGTCGATTAAAGCTTTATCATCCATCTGCTACTCCAGTTCCGCAGATGCCCTGCCCGAAAGGACGGGCATCTGCTAATTTGTTTTTTGCTGATTTTAACTTATAATACCCAAATCGATATCGTGATATTCAGGCCTTACTTTAATTCAAGCTCGGAATATCCAAGGTGATATCGAGTTGCCCAGGATCTGTCAGGCTTTACTTTAATTCAAGCTCGATATCACCTGAAAATACCTTATCCTCTTTGCCGAGAGCACCGGGGATGATCGTGAAAGTATTGGAAATACCATCCTGTGCATCCTTGAACGGCAGCTTGGATACGGAAGCTAAGGAAGCAACTGCACCGTGGGTATCACGGCCGTGCATCGGGTTAGCGCCGGGAGCAAACGGCTGTCCTTTCTTACGTCCGTCAGGTGTGTTACCTGTAGCCTTACCATAGGTTACGTTGGAAGTAATGGTAAGGATGGAAGTTGTAGGAACGCCCTCTCTGTAGGTGTGGTGTCTTCTGATCGCGGTCATGAATCTGTGAACCACTTCCTGAGCGATGTCGTCAACACGGTCATCATCGTTACCATATTTCGGGAATTCGCCTGTGGTCTTGAAGTCTACGATCACGCCGTCTTCATCACGCACTACTTCAACCTTCGCATACTTGATAGCGGACAGGGAGTCAGCTACGATGGAAAGGCCTGCAACACCTGTTGCAAAGTAACGTTTTACATCTCTGTCATGAAGGGCCATCTCAGCTCTCTCATAGCAGTATTTGTCATGCATATAGTGGATGATGTTCAGCGTGTTTACATAAACGTCAGCCTGCCACTCCAACATATCCATGAACTTATCCCAGACATCATTGTACTCCAGAACATCGCCTTCTACAGGACGATATTTAGGACCAACCTGTTTCTTGGTAACTTCGTCAACACCGCCGTTCAACGCGTACAGCAGACATTTCGCAACGTTTGCACGAGCGCCAAAGAACTGCATTTCCTTACCGATAACCATGGAGGATACGCAGCATGCGATACCGTAGTCATCGCCATGAGTCACTCTCATCAGATCGTCGTTCTCATACTGGATGGAAGAAGTCTGGATAGACATCTTAGCGCAGTATCTCTTCCAGTTCTCAGGAAGTCTTGTGGACCACAGAACTGTCAGGTTGGGCTCCGGAGAAGCGCCCAGGTTTGTCAGGGTATGCAGGAAACGGAAGCTCATCTTTGTTACGAGAGAACGGCCGTCAACGCCCATACCGCCGAGGGACTCGGTTACCCATACCGGATCGCCGGCGAAGATCTGGTTGTACTCGGGAGTGCGGGCAAACTTGATGCAGCGCAGCTTCATAATGAAGTGATCAACAAATTCCTGAATCTGGCTTTCTGTGAATACGCCGTTCTTTAAATCTCTCTCAGCGTAGCAGTCAAGGAATGTGGAGGTACGTCCAAGGGACATAGCCGCACCGTTCTGCTCCTTCACGGCACACAGATAACCAAAGTAAGTAGCCTGGATAGCTTCCTGCACGTTGGATGCGGGTTTGGAAATATCGCAGCCATAGGAAGCAGCCATTTCCTTCATCATCTTCAGCGCAATGATCTGCTCGGAGATCTCTTCACGAAGACGGATCACTTCGTCGGTCATAACACGGCCTGTGGAGTTTTTCTGATCCTGTTTGTCTTCGATCAGTCTGTCGATACCGTACAGAGCAACACGTCTGTAGTCGCCGATGATACGGCCACGGCCATAAGCATCCGGAAGACCTGTGATAATGTGGGAAGAACGGCAGGCCCTCATCTCCTGATTGTAAGCGTCGAAACAGCCTGCATTATGTGTTTTTCTGTGTGTGGAGAAGAACTCGGAGATCTCCGGATCTACTTCGTAGCCGTTGTCTGCGCAAGCTTTCTCTGCCATACGGATACCGCCGTAGGGCTGTAAGGATCTCTTGAAAGGAGCGTCGGTCTGGAAACCTACGATAGTCTCCTTATTCTTGTCAAGATAGCCCGGACCATGGGAAGTAATCGTGGAAACAACTTTGGTGTCCATATCTAATACACCGCCTGCTTCACGCTCTTTTCTGGAAAGATCCAGTACCATCTCCCATAAGTCTTTTGTGTTCTGTGTAGGCTCAGCCAGGAAAGAATCGTCGCCCTCGTAAGGGGTGTAATTCTTCTGGATGAAATCACGTACGTTTACTTCGCGATCCCATTTGTTGCCTACAAAACCTGTCCATTCTGGTCTCATTTTGTGATACCTCCTGTTTAATATTATTGTGAATTTGAAAATTTATAGATCATTGATTCTATATGGCTATTATAGTGTAAGAAATGTGCTTAAGTCAAGAATGGGGATGTACTTTTTTCTATACAAACAGTGCCTGTTTCGAGAGTTTTTATGGAATTTTTACAAATTATAAGGAGACAGGGTATTTACAGGTAAAAGTGGAAAGGATATACTGTATATGTTTTAAGGAAAACAGACAGCAGGCGCAGGAAAGCGCAATTGCGAATACAAAATAGGAGGATTTATATATGAGCGGTATAACCAGAGAAATGACAATCGGCGAAATTTTGAGGATTAACCCGGATGTGGCGCCGATTCTGATGGATGCAGGGATGCATTGCCTTGGCTGTCCCTCGGCACAGGGAGAGTCGCTGGAGGAAGCAGCCATGGTTCACGGCATTGATATCAGTGACTTAATGGCAAAGATCGAACAGGCATAAGTCTGACATTGTCATAAGAAATATTAAAAGAGCCGGGACAGTATCGCCCGGCTCTTTTGTACACTGTCAACATTGATATTGAACTGATTCGCAAAACGCGTATCAGTGGAATCAAATGCCTGCCAGGATCTGTAAGGCATTCTCCGGGATGATGCAGTCGAAATGCTCATCCATATAAGCGATACCTGTCTGCAGAGCTTTAGTGGTAACTCCGTACTCAGAAATGGTATTACATACTTTTCCAAAAGCTTCCGCAGAAAGGGTGCGCTGGTTTACAACGAGCAGATACTGCCCCCGGGGTTCGTTTTTATAAAGTCTGTTTTCACAGACAAGCCCCGGCCCGAAAATATGGGCAAGACTGGTCAGTTCGCCGATGGACGAAAATGCAAAAATGCGGGATACATCCTCCTCCTTTTCAGATGTCGAATCTGCTGGGATATCAGCTTCCCGGACTGCGTTTTTTTCGGCAGGAGAGGCTGTCTTGTGAATCCGTTCAAAAAGATCCATCACCTCATCAGTAATCTCGGCATAGTCGTTTGCACCATAATCAGCCTCCTCATTTACTGAGGGGGCAAAGCGTGCAAAACGAGTGTCCAGCTCTTCGGGATCATCTACTTTGGTGACGATCAGAACGATGCATTCGGCATTTAAAGGAATAGCCTCTATCATAAGGGGAATATCCTCCGCCTCAAAACCGAATTCGCAGGCTGCTTGCTGCATCATATCGCGGAACAGGTCTTTTGCTTTGTCTGTGCCATAAGCAAGTTCGCTTATTTTAAGTTCTCGGCTGAGCAGATCTTCTCTGGTCAGGGTACAACGTATTTGATGATCGTTTACTTTTTCTATTTTCATGATAATCACATCCTTTAAGGAATTTTATACTTTGCTGGTGGACAAGTCAATAGGTTTGGAAAACAGTTTAAAAAAAATTAATAAAATAGTTGAAATTTGCCAAAATTTCTGGTAATATATAGTTCTAGAGTGCCTTTGGACAATTTGTAACGGAAGGAGGCAAAGCACTTTGATCAGATCGGCAGAAATTTTATCGCATCTGTCGTAACATTCAGAATTTTCTAAACAATGACTTCATCTCAGGAAAAGTAAAATCTAAATTAGTATTTGAGATGTCTTATAGGCTTATGTGCCGATTCTGCGTTTAAATTATTCCAAATGAGTTTCTATTATAATAATCCAAAACAATTAACATTAACTCAATAATATTTCCAAAAATATTTACACGTCCGGGTATTCTGGTAAAACTATTTTTATTTTAAAGTAAAGTGGCTTTTACCATAAAAAGATCTTTTCAGTAAAGAAGCTTTTACTTAGTATCGTCAACAAAAACAAAAATAATCTGCAATTTCAAAATTAAACTTTCTAAAGCAAAGCAACTCTTTATATATATCACGACTCCTTTTGGAAGAGCAGAAAATGCAGAAAGGAGGGTCTATGTCAAAAAATAAGAGTGAGATGATTTCCATGAAAAGCAGACTGGAGGCGATTCTCGAACAGGGGATTGAATTGTATCTGGACGGAAAGCCTGCATCACCTGCCGGTATTGTTGAACGTTTTGTCATGGAGGATTCTGTGTATATGCCGGATTTTGTGATTGATGAAGACGGCATACTGACTCAGGTCCGCTATGATAAAATCATGGAAAAGTAATCATTTAAACAGCCATTTGAATACCATGTGATCTGGCAAAAGTATTGTGGAAAAGAGGCCCCTCATAGTGATATTATATGTCAGATAAGAAAATTGGTTCATTCACAGAAAATCATAATGACGATATGAAAATAGTTTGATATAATAAGGACGGTTGAAAGGAGTACAGGCATGAAAAAAATAATTCCAGTATTGATAGCAATCGTCCTTATTTTTATTATAGGGGGCATAAGCTTTGGCTCTCTGATCAGGGAAAAGTATTCCTATTCGGAAGAAAAGGCCGATTTAAATGCGTATTTTGGTGTTACAGGTGATGAAGCAGCCATCATAATGCAGGATGAAATCATAGAAGACAAAGCCCGGGTGGGAAGTGATGGGACGTTTTATTTTACTTATGACACAGTCAGCGATTATTTTATATATACGAGACTCTATGTGAATGAGATGGAGAATACGATCCGTTACGTACTGCCGGACAGGATTCTTTCTTATAATATAGGGGAGAGCAGCTATATGGATGGCGAGGAGCAGAATCTCTGTGATTATCAGATCGCCTTTTATGAGGGAGATACATTGTATATCGCGGTAGACTTTATCAGGTTATTTACCGTATTTGACTATGAGACTTTCAGAGAGCCGAACCGGATCCAGATTTATACTGCCTATACGGAAAGGCAGGTGGCGGAAATAACGAAGGATACTCAGGTAAGATATCAGGGGGGTGTGAAAAGTGAAATATTAAAAGAGGTGGCACAAGGGGAGCAGATGATCGTCTTAGACCAGATGGAGAACTGGTCGGAGGTAAAAACTCAGGATGGGTTTATCGGTTATGTGGAAAATAAAAGGCTGGGCGAGATAAAGACGATAACTCCCAGTTTTCTCAGCAATTCCTCTATGTATGGTGAACTGGAGTATACGAGTATTTCAAAAGACTATAAGATCAATATGGGATGGCATCAGGTATCGGGGAGTGGCGGAAATTCTACCTTTGCAGAGGTCACAGCAAACGTGAAGGGATTGAATACGATCTCTCCGACATGGTTTCATCTGACAGGAAACGAGGGAAATATTGTGAGTTATGCCTCTCAGGAGTATGTGAATAATGCCCATGCCATGGGCCTGGAGGTCTGGGCACTGGCGGATGATTTTACGGAAGAAGTGGACAGGTTTGCAATCTTTTCTTCCTCGACGGCCAGGGCAAACCTGATTCAGAATCTGATGCAGCAGGTGTTAACTTACGGGATCGATGGGCTGAATATAGATTTTGAAAAGATAGATGAGACCACAGGAAAACACTTTGTGGAGTTTATCAGGGAACTTTCGGTAGAGTGCCGGAAAAACGGGATCGTACTCTCGGTAGATAATTACCCGATTTCAGGAGGTGCGATCTGGTATAACCGCAGAGAACAGAGCGTTTATGCAGACTATGTGATCGTAATGGGGTATGACGAGCACTGGAGCACCAGCAGTACGGCAGGCTCTGTGGCAAGTATCGACTATGTGCAGAAGGGAATTACTGATACGTTGGAGTACGTGCCGGCAGAAAAGCTGATCAATGGTATTCCCTTCTACACAAGAATCTGGAAAACGACAGGGACAAGCGTGGTCGGGGAGTCGATGGGGATGCGCGCTGCGGCTGACTTTGTGGCAAACAATGGGATACAGACACAGTGGCTGGACAAGGAGTGCCAGCACTACGGAGAGATCCAGAAAGATGATACGCTGTACCAGGTGTGGCTGGAGGATTATGATTCAGTGAAAGTAAAACTGGACGTGATGAGAACTTATGATCTGGCTGGTGTGGCCCAATGGAAACTGGGATTGGAGACACCGGAGGTCTGGGATCTGATTTCAGATTACTGTGGGAACTGAGGTAGCGCACAGGGAAGAGGAAGACGAAACCTGAATTGTGAAGATCCATAACATAAGCCCTGCTTTTTTTTCATAAAATGAGATGAGAAGAGGCTGCCGGGGGGCAGCTGTTGAAAGACAGGCGGGGCGTCTTATGACAGAAGAGCAGTTTAGAAAAATTAAAATTGGTATGGCGGCGGTATTTATGGCGGCAATGTTACTCCTTTCTCACCATACGGCAGAATATGTGACAACAGGCAGCGGAAGTATTGTGATCCATCGGGATACGATTGGGCTGTCCGAAGAAAAGAAGAATGAAGCAGCTGATGGGAAGGAACGCAGGCCGGTGGTGGTGATTGATGCCGGACATGGCGGAATAGATCCGGGAAAGGTAGGCATCAATCAGGCTCTGGAAAAGGATATCAATCTGATTATCGCTAAAAAAGTAAAACGTTATCTGGAACTTTCGGATGTGGAAGTCATTATGACCAGAGAAGGTGAAGAAGGACTGTATCGGCCGGAGGACTCCAATAAAAAAGTGCAGGATATGAAAAACAGGGTGGCATTGATAGATTCTTCGGGAGCGGATCTGGCAGTCAGTATCCATCAGAATTCTTATTCGGAAGAGTATGTAAAGGGGGCGCAGGTGTTTTACTATGCTACCAGCCTGCAGGGAAAATCGGTGGCGGAGGTTATGCAGAAAACGCTGGCGGAGATTTTAGATAAGGAAAACCATCGTGAGGCGAAAGCGAATGACAGCTATTATCTGTTAAAAAAGACGCAGACGCCGATTATTATCGCTGAGTGTGGATTTTTATCCAACAGCGAAGAGGCAGGACTTTTGATGCAGGAGGAATATCAGGACAGAGTAGCATGGGCGATTCATTTGGGAATTCTCAGGTATCTGGCAGGATAATTTTAATAATGATCGTGTGCCTGCAAAAATAGATAGTTTACAAAACAGGTATTGGAAGAAAAATATGCAGAAAATGAAAAGCAGGACATACTGTTTTCGGTGTGTGGTGATATGTGCGGTTATTCTTTTCACGGGTGGACTGTGGGGAGCAGATATCGTGAAATTACAGGCGAGAGATGCGGTAGCGAAGGTACTTGTTCCCAGTGCGCCGGGAGAGCAGAGTTTTACCTCCGGTGCCGCCACATTGGATAGTTCCAATTCCTCGCTGGGATATGTGATGCTAAATTACAATGGAAAAAACCCCAAGGTGCGCTTTCGCGTTACAACGCCGGCCGGAATAAATTATACGTATTTTGTGACGGGGTACGGAAGGTATGTGGCATATCCGCTGTCGGGCGGGAGCGGGGACTATAAGTTTGTAGTTTATGAGGCGGTTCCCGGCCAGGACAACCTGTACTCGACAGCCCTATCGCAGAGCGTATCTGTGACGGTTGCAGATGAGTTTTCACCGTTTTTATATCCCAATTATTATGTGAACTTTCAGGACACTTCAGCCTGTGTAAAAAAGGCTTCGGTACTGGCGGGAGACTGCGCGGCGGATCTGGATGTGGGTTCGGCTGTATACCACTATGTCAGTGGTTCTGTCACTTACGATAATAATAAAGCGAAGACCGTACAGTCGGGCTATGTGCCATCTCCGGATGCAACCCTTGCCGCCGGAACAGGAATCTGTTTTGACTATGCTTCGTTGATGTCAGCAATGCTGCGCTCACAGGGAATTCCTACCCGCCTGGAGGTAGGATATGTGGGGGAGCTATACCATGCATGGATAAGCTGTTATATCAGTGAGGTGGGCTGGGTGGATGGCATTATTAAATTTGATGGCAGCAGTTGGACGATGATGGATCCCACCCTGGCAGCGGGCAGCAGCGTTGAAAAAGTTCGTGAATTTTTAAAAGATAATATATATTCGGTGAAATATTCATACTGATTGAAAACAGGAGGAAAGAAAAAATGGGAGAGAAAACCAGGCAGAATACTTTGTCAAATCTGGAGCTTTCTGCTTTTTGCGAACAGATGGCAATGGTGTTAAAGGCGGGAATCTCTGTGATGGAGGGGGTTTCCATTATGCGTGAGGACGCGCAGACACCGGCGGAACGGGAGCTGTTAAATGATATTTATGAAAAAGTGCAGGAAACAGGGCTTCTTGCACCGGCACTGGCGGAGGCGGGGATGTTTCCTGAGTACATGTGCAAAATGACACAGATCGGTGAAGAGACAGGAACATTGGACGATGTACTTGGCTCTCTGGAGCGGTACTATGAGAGGCAGGAGGGTATTTCAAGAAGCATTCGCAGTGCCCTGACATATCCGCTGATTATGATTGGAATGATGGCTCTGGTTATTGTTGTACTCCTTACAAGAGTTATGCCCGTGTTTCAGCAGGTATTCAGGCAGCTTGGCATGGAGATGAGCGGATTTTCGAGAGGAGCCCTGCTTCTTGGCAATGCGCTTTCCAGATATGCGGTAGTCCTGGTGGCGATCGTGGCAGTGACAGCGTTGCTTCTGATCTGGCTTGTGAAAACAAGGAGTGGACAGGCAAGACTTGAGGTACTGGGGCAGCATTTCCGGTTTTCCAGAGAGATTTCAGACAAGATGGCAGTCTGTCGTTTTGCAGGCGGTCTGTCTCTTACTCTAAAGAGCGGTCTGACGCCGGAGCGTGGGCTGGAACTGGCAGAAGAATTGAATGAGAACAGATTTTTCGGAGAAAAGATTTCTTCCTGCAGGAATATGATGGAAGAGGGCTGCAGCATGTCGGAAGCCTTCCGGAAGACAAAGATTTTTACCGGTATCTATGCACGTATGGCGGATATTGCGGGGCGTACAGGTATGATGGACGAGGTGATGGGGAAATTGTCGGATCAGGTGGAAGAAGAGATCGATGAGAGGATTGGCTCTTTTATATCTATGCTGGAACCCACATTGGTGATCCTTCTTTCTGTAATTGTGGGGACGATTCTTTTGTCGGTCATGCTGCCGCTTCTCGGAATCCTGGCAGGACTGTAATGTGTGCAGCAGTGCATGGGAAAGTTTTTCCGGAGCAGTGAAAGACTGAGGTGGAAACGGAGATAGATTATGAAGAGATTTTATTATGGCAGACAGCATAAAGGTATGCGGGGAGCAATGATCTCCTTTATTGTCTTCTTTGTTGTTGTTATGCTGTTTTGTGCGGGGATAGACAGTGCTTCTCAGAAAGCAAAACGGGAACAGAAAGCAGGGCTTGAGAATGCGGTGTGGCGGAGTATTACGCAGTACTATGCGATAGAGGGCAGGTATCCGGAAAGCCTTGAGGTTCTGAAAACAGAATATGGTCTGCAATATGATTCGGAAGAATTTTTTGTGGATTACCAGGTGTACGGAGCAAATCTTATGCCGGATGTCATGATACTTGAACGAACATAATCAGAAAGGAAGCAGGTTATGGAACAAAGGCAACAAATTGGCCGCAGAGGAGAAAAGATAAAACGAAAACATATGATAGATCTGCTGTTTCCGATCGCATTATTTTTGGTGCTTGCGGCGTCCTCTCTGTTTCTGGTGATTCTTGCGGCAAATGTATACAGGAAGAGTGTGGCGTGGGAAGAGAGCAACTATGGAAGCAGAACCTGCCTCTCCTATGTAACGGAAAAGATCCGTCAAAGCGATACAGATGGTGGCGTGGAGACAGGCACTTTTGACGGGATCCCCTGTCTTATTTTAAGACAGAACTTTGGAGATCAGGCTTATGCGACTTATCTGTACAGTTATGAAGGGCAGTTGTGCGAATTGTTTGTACAGGAGGGGGCTGATGTACATGCACCTGATGGACAGAGGATTTTGGAAGTGAATAATTTCAATATAACTGAACAGGAAAAAGGGATATTTAAGATTTCCTGTTCTGACGAAAATGGAAAAGAGTCGGTTACATATGCGGCAGTAAAGAGCAGGGGATAGAAAGGTCTAAGAATATGTACAGAAAATCGGCAAGACGTTCCAGCCTTTTTCTGCTGGAGCTTATGATATCAATTTTGATGTTCAGCGTCGCTTCGGCATGGTGTGTTCGCCTTTTTGTGACGGCGAGATCGGTTGTAAAGGAAACGGAAGAGCAAAACAGGGCGCAGAACCTGGTGGCAGGGTATGCGGAGCTGTTTTTGGCTTCTGAGAATTTTGACGCGTTTCTTTTGAGCGAGGGTGCGGAGAAACCTGATGCACTGCCTTCAGGCGATAGAATGATGAAGGATGCGGAAGAAGGAGAAGTATTTTACCGCCTCCGCTACGATGAAAGCTGGAAGGCCTGTGGGGAAGAGGATACCTGCTTTGTGTTTGAAATCAGAATGGCTGAGGAGGAAAACTTTACAAAATGCCATTTTTGGTTTGGAAGACCGGTCAGGGGGAATTCGACGATCTATAGTCTGGACGTAGAGAAATATACAGGCGGGGAGGCGATTTTATGAGGAGAGAAAAGGAAAAGGGATATTCCGGGTTTCAAATAGGGACCTCCTTTCTGCTGGTGATTTTTGTAATTATCTGTCTGGTTTTGCTGGGAGTACTGTCTTTGTCCGGGGCATTGCGTGACAGAGGATACAGCGACAGAATGGCAGAAAAGTCAAAATGTTATTATGCGGCAGTATCAAAGGCACAACACAGGCTGGGGGAGATCGATGAAATGCTCACTGGGCTGAAAGAAGGCTTTGAGGGATATGGAATGTATCTGGAAGAGGTGGGGGTCATAGCATCCGAACGGGATGATATTGTCTGTGTCAGGGAGGGAGAACGTCTTTTATTGTCGTACCAGGAACCCATTACAGACAGCCAGTCTCTGGCTGTGGAAGTAGAGGTGCTGGATCCTGAAAAGGGAGAAGGAAATTACAGGATAGTGAAATGGCAGGAAATCTCAGAAAATATCTGGGAAGAGGAAGGAACATTGCCGATTTTGCGGTTTGAAGAGGAATAGAGAGAACGTGAAAAAGCGAGTAGGCAGTTTATGCGCGGTTTGTGTCTTTTTGCTGTTGTGTACAGGATGTTCTCAGTCAACATCTTCAAAACAACCGGAGGCGCCATCCGCAGGGAAAGAGAATACAGAGACACAAGAGAATGGCTCCGGGGGGAAAGGGGACAGACCCTGGGAGGCAAAGGTACTTGTACCTGAGGCTCCGGGCGGTGAGACCTATGAGATGGAGGGCGTTTCGCTGGACGTTTCCAATGCATCGGAAGGCTATGTTATGCTGAATTACAGTGGAAGCAATTCCAGGGTGAAACTTCAGATCGTGACCCCGGAAGGGATCAAGTACACGTATGAGGTGACAGAATATGGAAAATACAGAGCGTATCCTCTTCCGGGAGGAAGCGGAACATATGGTTTTACGATATATGAGGTCGCCGATGAGGAGAAGAACCTGTTTGCTGTGGCAATGTCCCAGGAAATTTCGGTAAACATCTCCGATGAGTTTAAAATATTTTTGTACCCAAACTGTTATGTTGAATTTGACGCATCGTCTGCTTGCGTCAGACAGGGGGAGGAACTTGCCAGAGGCTGTGATACGGATTTGGATGTAGTGGCTTCCGTGTACGACTATGTGACGGGCAATATCGTTTATGATGATGCAAAAGCGGAAACGGTACAGACAGGCTACACACCTGATCCGGATGATACCCTTGCCACTGGGAAGGGCATCTGTTTTGATTACGCATCTCTGATGTCTTCTATGCTTCGATCACAGCAGATACCGACAAGATTGGAAGTGGGGTATGTGGGAGAACTCTATCATGCCTGGATCAGCTGTTATGTAGAAGAGATCGGATGGGTGGATGATATTATTGAGTTTGATGGCAGCGAGTGGACGATGATGGATCCGACAATGGCTGCAAGCGGAGGCTCGAAAGAAGTGCTGAGACTGAAAGAAGAAAAAGGATATATTGTAAAGTATACGTATTAAAATAAAAAAGGAAAGGGTGAATATTTTTATGGAAGGGACGGAAAAGGGCATCAGGGATATTCTGGAAAGTGCTGTAAGGGAGGGGGCTTCCGATATTTTTATTGTGGCAGGTCTGCCTGTGACCTGGAGGGCAAACGGAAAGATCCATCATATGAATGCAGCAAAACTGATGCCGTTACATACGGAAGGCTATATCAGAGAGATCTATTCTCTGGCCGGCAGACGGAGTGCAGACAGACTGGAAAACTGTGGGGATGATGATTTTTCCTTTGCCCTGCAGGGGCTTTCACGCTTTCGTGTTAATGCCTATAAACAGAGGGGATCCCTGTCGGCAGTAGTGCGTGTGATTACGTTTGATCTGCCGGAACCGGAAGAGATTGGAATTCCGGAGAAGGTCATAGAGTTTGGAAAACTTTCCAAAGGTCTGGTGTTAGTGACCGGCCCGGCCGGAAGCGGTAAATCTACGACTTTAGCCTGTATAGTAAATGAGATCAATAATACACAGGAAAAGCATATTATTACGCTGGAAGATCCGATTGAGTTTCTGCACAGACATAACAAAAGCATTGTCAGCCAGCGGGAGATCAATCTGGATACGGAAAATTATGTGACAGCACTCAGGGCATCACTGCGGCAGAGCCCGGACGTAATTTTGCTGGGAGAGATGAGGGACTATGAGACGATAGAAGTGGCAATGACTGCCGCAGAGACAGGACATCTGGTGATATCTACGCTGCATACGGTGGGGGCTGCGAATACCATCGACAGAATCATTGATGTCTTTCCGGCAAATCAGCAAAGGCAGATTGCGGTACAGCTTTCCATGGTGTTGCAGGGGGTAGTATCACAGCAGCTTGTTCCGGGAATAGATGGCAGACTGCTCCCTGCCTTTGAAATCATGACTGTGAATCCTGCGATCCGGAACATGATCCGTGATAATAAAGTGCCACAGATTGACGGAATTCTTTATTCCTCCAGTAAACCGGAGATGATTTCCATGGATTCCAGTTTGCTGAGGATGTATAGAGAGAAACAAATTACGGCACAGACGGCGCTGTCTTATGCCACAAATCAGGATATGCTTTCCAAGAAGCTGTAGGAGGCGGCAGCATTGAGGACAGAGACGGTTAAAATATCGGATAAAAACAGAAATACCAGAACGATCCGGGATGCTGTAGAAAGAGCAGGGAAAATTCTGAGAGGAGGCGGACTTGTGGCGTTTCCCACGGAAACAGTTTATGGGCTGGGTGGAGATGCACTGAATCCGGAATCAGCAAGAAAAATCTATGCGGCAAAGGGACGTCCTTCGGATAACCCATTGATCGTTCATATCTGCAGATGGGAGGATCTGGCTCCTCTTGTTAAGGAGATTCCGGAAACAGCGGAAAGGCTGGGAAAGGCATTCTGGCCGGGGCCGCTGACAATGATACTGAAAAAGTCGGACATGGTACCAAAGGAGACGACCGGCGGGCTTTCAACGGTTGCAGTGCGAATGCCTTCCGATCGGACAGCGCTCTCACTGATACGGGCGGCAGGTGGTTATGTGGCGGCGCCCAGTGCAAATATTTCAGGCCGGCCCAGTCCAACATTAGCGAAGTATGTGGAAGAAGATTTGAGTGGCAGGGTCGAAATGATTCTGGATGGTGGACAGGCCTGTATCGGCCTGGAGTCTACAATTATAGATCTGACAGAAGAGACGCCAATGATTTTAAGGCCGGGATATATTACGGAGGAGATGCTTTCCGGGATACTGGGAAAAGTGGAGACGGATAAGGGAATTATGCCGGAGAGCAGCGGTATTGCACCGAAAGCGCCGGGGATGAAGTACAGGCACTATGCGCCGAAGGCTGATCTGACGATTGTCAGTGGCGAGGAAGAGGCTGTGGTGAGACGCATCAATGAATTGCTGATGAAAGCAGAAGAAAAAGGACTTCGCAGCGGTGTTATCGCGACAGATGCAACAGTCGGGAGATATCAGGCCACTTTGATAAAAAGCGCAGGGAACAGGCAGAAGGAAGAGGATGCGGCGAGAGAATTGTATCGGATATTGCGGGAATTTGACGAGGAGAAGGCAGATGTGATTTATTCGGAAGCTTTTGATGAAAGCGGTATCGGACAGGCGGTTATGAACAGACTGCTGAAAGCAGCAGGACATCACATCGAGGAAGTTTAAGATTTTGCTTTTAAAATGTTATAGTTTGCGATATACTGAAGACAGCAAAAGATCAATGATAGAAAGGGGACGGTTATGATTGCATTGGCATCAGATCATGGAGGGTATGATCTAAAAGAACGGGTAAAAAAATATCTGGAGGAGAAAGGGCTGGAGTACAGGGACTTTGGATGTGATAATAAAGATTCCTGTGATTATCCGGATTATGTGAAACCGGCGGCGGAATCTGTAGCAGACGGAACCTGTGAGCGGGGGATTGTTATTTGTACTACGGGCATCGGGGTTTCTATCTGTGCCAACAAAATACCGGGTATTCGTTGTGCGCTCTGTGCGGATCCGGTGACGGCGAAACTCACAAGGCTGCATAATGATGCGAATATGTTGTCTATTGGTGCAGGTGTGACAGGGGAGTTTCTGGCGCTTGATATTATAGAAAAGTTTCTTGATACGCCGTTTTCAGGAGAGGAACGTCATAAAAGAAGGATTGGAAAGATTGAGGATTGAATAAAGTGGCGAAGACAATAATAATGGAACATCCGTTAATTCAGCATAAAATCGGCTGGATCAGAAGAAAAGAAACAGGGACAAAAGATTTCAGGGAGACGATTAGCGAAATTGCGATGCTGATGACATATGAAGCGACAAGAAATCTCCAGCTTACTGATGTGGAGATCGAGACACCGATCTGCAGAACGACTGTAAAGGAAATGAAAGGAAAGAAGATGGCCATAGTGCCGATCTTGAGGGCTGGTCTTGGGATGGTGGACGGCGTACTGAAAATGATCCCGGTTGCAAAAGTAGGTCATATTGGTCTTTACAGAGATCCGGAAACACATGAACCGGTAGAGTATTATTGTAAGCTGCCGGCGGACTGTGGAGAGCGAGAAGTTTTTGTGGTGGATCCGATGTTAGCTACCGGCGGTTCTGCGGTGGCGGCGATTCAGATGTTAAAAGAAAAGGGCTGTAAAAAAATACATTTTATGTGCATCATAGCGGCTCCGGAAGGCGTAAAACGGATGCAGAAGGAGCATCCTGATGTGGATCTTTATATCGGTGCACTGGACGAAAAACTGGATGAGCATGCCTATATCGTTCCGGGTCTTGGAGATGCGGGGGATCGGATTTACGGGACGAAATAGCGGGCAGATGTATGGGGGTACGAATGAAACGAACAGATTATATCAGCTGGGATGAGTATTTTATGGGGGTTTCCAGGCTGTCTGGCATGCGTTCGAAGGATCCGGGTACCCAGGTGGGGTGCTGCATTGTCAGCAGTGATCATAAAATTCTTTCGATGGGCTATAACGGACTGCCTATGGGATGCTCGGACGACGAATTTCCCTGGGAAAGAGAAGGGGACATGCTGTCAACAAAGTATGCCTATGTGACCCACAGTGAACTGAACGCTATTTTGAATTTTCGGGGTGGTTCCCTGGAGGGAACGACGCTGTATGTGTCTTTGTTCCCCTGCAATGAGTGTGCAAAGGCAATTATTCAGGCAGGAATAAAAACAGTAATATATGACAGCGACAAATATGATGGTACCCCAGGGAATATTGCATCAAAGAGGCTGTTTGATGCGGCTGGTGTTGTCTATAAGAAGTACGAAGCTACCGGCAGAAGAGTGGAGTTTACGCTGTAAGAAGTTTATCCTGCGCAAACGTACAGCCTGAGTCCGGATCGTGTATGCCTGAGGAGCAGATAAAAATATCAGAGGAGCACATGCAGAAATCAAACGGAGAGAGGATATGAAAAAGGCGGCTGAAACAGGAAGGCGGATAACGGCATCTTTCCTGGTGGCAGCCCTGGCAGCAGGGCTGTCTTTTTCCGCATATGCAACCAGCGAAACAAGGGAGAAAATTAAGCAGAAAGAGCAGGAGCGGGAGCAGACCCAGGGGCAGCTAAACGAGACAAAAGAAAATATTTCCGGTCTGCAGGGAGAACTCAATACCCTGCAGGGGAAGTTAAACAATCTGAATAACCAGCTTTCCGACGTGAGCGACAGGCTGGCAGTGCTGGAGGAACAGATCAGGGAAAAAGAGCAGGAGATCACGGAGACGCAGGCGGCCCTGGAGGAGGCGAGAGAGAATGCCGACAGCCAGTATGAGGCGATGAAAAGCAGGATCCAGTATGCATATGAGAGGGATGATTATGCGCTTTTGGAGGGAATGCTGGGAATGGACAGCATTTCTGATATGCTGAATTATTATGATTATGTGGCGGCGATCTCAGAATATGATGAGCAGAAACTGAAGGAATTTCGCGCGATCAGAGACCAGATAGACGAGAATGAAAAGAAATTGCAGAAGGAACATGCGGAGCTTGCAGACTATAAGGTGCAGGTAGAGGCGGAGCAGGCGAAAGTCAGCGGTTATATCAGCAGTACTTCCAGTGACATCGCCGAAAATGCGGGAGAGTTGTCCAATGCCCAGGCGGAGGCGGAGGCTTACGAGAAGCGGTTAAAGGAGCAGGATGCTGACCTTGCAGCGCTGAAGAAAAAGCTGGCGGAGGAGCAGGCGATGTCGAGACTGGCATCCCAGTCGGCAAAGCGGGATATTTCCGAGGTCTCTTTTGCAGAAGATGACAGATACCTTCTGGCAAACCTGATCTACTGTGAGGCGGGCGGGGAACCCTATGCCGGCCAGCTGGCGGTAGGCGCGGTAGTGGTGAACCGGGTGCTCAGTTCCGTCTATCCGGATACGGTAACAGGTGTTATATATCAGAACAGACAGTTTTCTCCGGTGGCAAGCGGCCGTCTGGCCATTGCGCTGGCTGAGAACAGAGCCACGCCTGCCTGTTATCAGGCGGCAGATGAAGCTATGTCAGGGGTTACCAATGTGGGGAACTGTGTGTATTTCCGGACGCCGATTGAGGGGCTTACCGGCATATCCATAGGCGGGCATATTTTTTACTGAGGCTGTTTTTAAAATTGTGGGGGCGCCAAAAAAGAGATTGAGAAAAGGGAATGTTCGATGGAAAGGGGGGAACATTCCCTTCTTTGTGTAGAAAAATGTGTCCTGAAATTTGCTGTGTTGCAGCTGACACTGTACGGCGGGCTAAGAGGATCCTATGCCCGCGTATAGACTAAGCTGTGCAGGTCAGGATAAGGTATGCGATGTAGACTGCGAGAAGCGCAAAGCCCTGCCAGCGTTTAAATTTGGAAGTAATGATCATGGGGATCACCGCGATACAGCCGACCAGAAGGCAGGCGGGAAAATCCAGAGCAGCGGAAGAGGCTGCAATGGGAAGAGGTTTTCTGGCAAAGGCCATGCTGACCGGCAAAATCAATGTGAGGTCAATAATGTTTGCCCCGAGAATATTGCCGATAGACAGAGAGGACTGCTTTTTGATAATGGCGGTTATGGTAGTGACAAGTTCCGGCAGAGAGGTGCCCACAGCTACTAAAGTGACGCCAATGATCCGCTCGGAGATACCGATATGTCTCGCCAGTTCGCTGCCGTTATTGACAAGCAGGTTTGCGCCGATCACAATGCCGGCTGCGCCAACGACAAATTTGACTATGTTGGTGATAACGACAGATTTTTCCGTGTCTACTTTGGGCAGGACAGCGGTATTTTCCGCGGCTTTGAGGGCTGCGGTATTTTTATTCATGGAATTCTGGGTGGAGCGGATGTTTTCCACCAGGAAGAGAACAAAAAGCACCAGCAGGACAGTCGAAATGAAAAGGCCGATATTTCCGGTTCTTCCTGATACGACAATGACCAGGGAAGCGCAGAACATCAATATGGATTTGGGGACATAGTCCTTTCTGTTGATGACGCTTGGCATAAAGATCAGAGAGATCGCCATAATCAGGCCGATGTTGGCAGTAACGCTGCCGATGGCATTGCCCACGGCCATATCCACTTTTCCGTCCACAGCGGCGATTACAGAGACAATCATTTCAGGAAGGGTAGTGGCGAGACTGACAACCGTAGCGCCAATTATAACTTTGGGAATACCGCTGACTTCCGCGATCCAGGTGGCCGCATCGACAAAGAAATCTCCACCTTTGACGATAAGCACGATACCAACGAGAAACAGTAGAATTGTGATTGTGAGTTCCATTTGAACCATCCTTTCTGATGCGATAAATTCGCATCAATTAAAATATCAGTAATAAGAAAAACCCATATGCAACAGGAAGCGTATCATAAGATCTTATGACAGATATCTGTTGCACATGAGTCTCGTTGTTTAAGTCAAGCCAGACCGAAAGGCCGCGTATGTTGGCAGGACACGCAGGATGCGCCACTACTCCCTCATTCGGGCAATTTCAATTGTTGATACAGCAGATAGGAACTGTATCAATTGCATATTATATATCATATCTGCAGGGGACTGTCAAGCAGGAAACAGAAAAATTTTTACAGGGGCAGCTGAACCCTGCTGCAGACTGCCGGGCGGCACTGTCAGCTGCGGGAAAATATGCGTTTGTGCTTTTCCAGGGAGAAGAGCAGTACCAGGCCGAGCAGACCGCAGGAGATCACTTCACCGGCTCCCACTGTCAGCATAAACCAGAAGATAGAACCCTCAAACTGATATACGTACGCAAGAATGAAGGGAACGATCAGCGTATTGGAAACAATGGGCGGCAGGGGAGCCAGTATGTGACAGGCAGAAACTTTCTTCTGCGGCTCCTGAGTGTTTTTGGAAACGGCGGCAGCCTGACGGCTCATTTTACCGATGGCATAAGTGCCGAAAGCACCAAGCAGCGTCGCAAGAGAGCCGAAAATAACATCAAGCGGCATACAGCCGGTCAGGATGTTGCTCAGAATGCAACCCACAAAAAGCCCGGGAACGGCAGCCGGCGTAAAAAACGGCAGAATAGTGAGCGCTTCGGAAAAGCGTACCTGAACAGCATAATTTGCTAACCCTAAAGCATTAGCAAGTAATGTGAGTATAACATAGATTGCTGCGATCATGGCAGCCTGAACCAGCATGGCCAGCGAGATGGACGAAGATACCCCTGCAGGGACAGCTTCGCTGTAAGATTGTTTTTTCATATGTATTTGTCTCCTTTAGTTTTGTTTAACGGAACCGTTTGCGGATCCGTTCGTCAGGAAGGTCTCGAACTGACGTTTTGTTTTCGGAAAAGACTGCGTTGCAGAATTTTCCCAAATCCTATTATACAGATAAATGGTGAAATGTCAAGGATCTGCAGGTTCATCTCGAATTTCCTCTTTTTTCAGTTTTTTCCTGGATCCACTGGTAAGCGGTAAGGACGCAGATTGGACGGGAAGTAAGAATAATTTTTTCTGTCTTTATCAGGCAGTTGAGATCATGAGGATGATTAAACAGGCGTTGTTGACGATTTAAAGAATATGGTTGAAACTTCCGGATGTGTCTATCTGAATATCGTAATAAAAAAATCCCAAATAACCAGGATTTTTACTTAAATAATAGCAGCAGGCGAGGGGAATCGAACCCCCCTCCCAAGCTTGGGAAGCTTGTATTCTACCGATGAACTACGCCTGCATATAAAGGATATTTCTTCTGCACAATGTCTATTTTAACAGTACCGGCAAAATTTTGCAAGTATTATTGAAAAAAAAGAAAAGAATGAGAAAAAATAAGTGTCAGCCCGAATAGAGATATCCGGGCTGATGCGGTTTACTTCGCTTTACAGTTCGTCTGCCTTATATCTGGCAATGACGTTCTGGATCCTCTCACTGGGATCGAGCAGATCACTGATGGAAGAATCATGATTCAGTGTATCGATCAGATAGGCGATATATTTGCTCATATCACAGTTGATATACCATTCTCTTTCGAGTAGTTCCGGTGTCTGATAAATCAGATTGGTGGTCAAAACTCTGTTGACAATCCCTTCCTTAAACGCGGCATCAAAACGTTCCAGACCGCCGGTAAAAAGACCAAATGTGGCACAGATAAAAATACGGTTTGCCTTTCGGGCTTTTAATGCCTTTGCCACTTCGATGGCGGATTCTCCGGAGGAGATCATATCATCAATGATGATCATATCCTTGCCCTCCACGCTGGAGCCTAAAAATTCGTGGGCAATGATAGGATTTCTGCCGTTCTCCACGCGGGTATAATCCCGGCGCTTATAAAACATACCAATGTCCAGACCGAGTACATTAGCCATGTAAATGGCTCTTGACATGCCGCCCTCATCAGGGCTGATGATCATCATATGGTCTGTATCCAGAGACAGGCCCTTTACGTTACGCAAAAGTCCTTTAATAAACTGGTAAGCGGGCTGTACTGTTTCAAAACCATGCAGAGGAATGGCATTCTGAACTCTGGCATCATGCGCATCGAAAGTGATGATGTTATCAACTCCCATACTGACAAGTTCCTGAAGCGCAATAGCGCAGTCCAAAGACTCTCTGCTTGTACGTTTGTGCTGTCTGCTCTCATACAGAAAGGGCATGATAACAGTGATTCTTCTGGCTTTTCCACCGACGGCTGAGATGATTCTTTTTAAATTCTGATAGTGGTCATCAGGGGACATATGGTTTTCATGACCACAGAGGCAGTAGGTCATACTGTAATTGCAGACATCCACCATGATATAGAGATCGTCCCCTCTGACGGATTCCCGGATAATACCTTTGGCCTCGCCGGAGCCAAAGCGGGGAATATCCGCACCTAACAGGTAAGTGTCGCGCTGGTAGCCCGCAAAGGCAAGGCTGTCTTTGTGCTCACTCTCACGCTCTGCCCGCCATTTTACGAGATAGTAGTCTACTTTTTCTCCCAGAGTTTTACAGCCTTTTAAGGCAATGACGCCAAGAGAGCCTACGGGGATGGTTTCCAGATTGCGCTTTTCTTCTTTCTTTGCCATAAGAAGTCCTTTCTTAAAATACGGTGAATGGCATCTTTGCAGGCCACTCGTATGTTGATAAGGTGTGCGGTACTCAGGTTTTTTTGCGGATTCTGATATCGGGGCCGGTCAGCAGGCAGATCTCAAAATTGCCGATGATCCGGGAACAGATCCGATCACTGTATTTATGATTTAATTCTTTTAAATCCAGATTGGTAGTGATTAATGTAGATTTTCCAAGTTGTCCCCTTTCATTTAAAAAAGAGAAAAAATAGGAGGTGACGAAGGAACTTTCCAATTCGGTGCCGAGATCATCCACAATAACCAAATCACAATGATACAGGTCATTGCAGAAATTTTCAAGAGCATTTTTATCTTTGCCGAAAACATATCTGGCAAAGGTATCGAACAGTTCCGTGGCACTGAAGTAGATGACGGAATGAGAAGTATCGATCAAAGCTTTGGCAATACAGTTGGAAAGGAATGTCTTGCCGGTGCCTACTGTTCCCATAAATAAAAGATTCTTATAGCATTGGTCGAAAGAGGAGACAAACTCTTTACTGACAGCTACAGCCTTTTTATAATCGGAAAGCGAAGGTTCCGGAAAATAGTCATAGGACAGTGTGTCAAAATTTTCCTGCGCGAGAGTACCGGCAAGATTGCTCTGACGATAGAGAAAATCAATAATTTTCCGCTCGAAACAATGGCATTTTTTCTGACCGATATATCCGGTATCGCGGCAATCAGGACAATCATGGACAGGCTTCAGATAATCTGCCGGATATCCCTTTTCCAGCAAAAAAGCCTCTTTCTTCAGACGAAGAGTCTGCAAAGCCTCTGTGAGAGCCTGTTTTGCACCTTTGTCACCGTCGATCAAGCGTCTGGTGAAGGAGACAGACAGGGAGGCAGCGGCGTCTTCCAGGGCTGCATACTCCGGGTGAAGCGTCCGGATAGTATGCAGCCGCGCCTCTGACATGTGGCGGCTTTTCGTCTGCTTTTCTTCGTATTCACGAATGATGGATTCATATTGTGCGTTTGTTAAAGCCAAGTTTGTTCTCCTGCTAGTTAATTTTTACTTTTTGTAATAGTTCATCATAATCATACTGATTCTGATGAAACTGGTGAAAGGAATTCGCGGAAGGCGCAGAGCGCGCTGGACGCAGAGCCTTTTTTTTCTGAAAAGCAGCATCAGCGTCCCTGATATCCTGTATCGTATTTACATGATTTTCCCGCCAGTTTTGGAGAATGCCGTCCGTGTATTCAAAACGGTGCTTGTCCGTGGCAACCGCACAGCGTTCGCAGGCTTCCAGGACGATATCCGGTGTGAAAGCGTATTCCTGAAACCATTTCTGAATATAGGAAGCTTCTTTTTTGGTGGGGGCACCGGTCCTGCCAAGCGCATTCATAACAGTATAGATATTTTTATCATATTTTACTGCATAGGCAGCCGCATCTTCCGGTGTGGCAACTCCAGCTTCAGCCCAACTGATCGCAACTTTCTCGATATAACGGAAATCTTTCTTCCCCCGATCCACACAATACTGTATCAGGTAATCGATCAGGTCTGAACTGAATTTTAAAATATCTGTCATAAAGATGATGGAGCGAATATTTTCTGTGCTGAGTGGTTTCCCCAGATATTGTTCTGTGATAAAAACGAGTTCCGCAGTTTTTTCCCGCTGCTTGAATGCTTTTATCTGATCTAAAGTGATAACACTTTTGTCATATGAAGGAGCATCGACGGCAGAAGAAGCCTTGGCTGTTCCGGGAGAGGAAAATATCGCTGTGGCCAGTGGTGCTGCAGGCGGTGTCAATGTCTGTATGGAAGCTGGTATTGGAACGACGTCGGCAGGCCTGGAGTCAAGATTTTCAAGACGGATACCAGCCAGTTTTCCGACTTCATCATAAAGCAGGGAGATGACATGTTTTTTATCCCAGTACTGCAGTGCGCGAAGGATATCTTTTTCCGTATAGTTAAAACGGTCAGCGATCGCCGAAACAGCGGTAGACAGACCGGTACCCGCACATCTGAGCAGATAGAGATAGATCTTCATCTGTGCATCGTTGGCATCCTTCATATATTCATCGATAAAACGATTAGAGAGCATAGTCATGCCCGCATGAGAGTCCTGAGAAACTGTCAAGCTGTTCATTTTATATCATCCCCTGAATTTCTATTTCCAAAACTGGAATGATTATAGCATAGTGGCACTGCAAAAGATATAGACAAAATGGCGAAAACAAAAGTAAATTTCGGGACAGAACAGAGAGCATGCTTTATGTGAATAGTGTGGAAAATGTGGATAACATCGGAGTACTGTCTGCTCTTTGAATAAAAAGCCTGTTAAATACTGCAAAAAAGCCGGCAGAAAAATTTTTAGCCAAAATAAAATATCCACAATTCTTTTGAGGCAGCATAGCGGCAAAAAATTGTGGATATGTGGAAAAGTCTATATGCCAAGAAGATTTTCCCCGATTTTATGGACATCTCCCGCCCCCATAGTTATCAACAGATCCCCGGCTGTGCAATTTTCCAAAAGAAAATTTTCAATTTCATCAAAGGAAGGGAAATAATGGCAATCCCCCCCTCTTTCTTTAATTTCATGCTGGAGATCCTGGGAGGAGATCCCTAATGTATCTGTCTCACGGGCGGCATAAATATCAGCGAGTACAATATGTTCCGCAGTGGAAAGTACTTCGGCAAAATCGTTCAGGAAAGACTTTGTGCGGCTGTATGTATGGGGTTGGAAGACACACCACAGTCTTTTGTGAGGATACTGTGCCGCCGCTGAAAGGGTTGCCTTTATTTCAGCAGGATGATGGGCATAGTCATCAATCACGGTGACACCTCCGATCTCTCCTTTGTAATCAAAACGCCTGTCAGTGCCTTTGAAATTTGCGAGAACCTGACAGATAATTTCCGTTTTAAGGCCGAACCTGTGAGCAAGAGCGATTGCCGGCAGGGCGTTGGTTATGTTATGATCACCGGGCAGGCCCAGGGTCACAGGAAGCGCAAAGTCTTCCGGACCATGGCAGATGAAGGAAGGCCTTCCCATATTATCATAGGAAAGATCAGTGGGATAATAGTCTGCGCCTTCATGCATGTCAAAGGTGATGATGGGGCAGGAAATTCCCTCTGTCAGTTCTTTATAATTTTCAATCCCGCTGTTAATGATGAGCAATCCATTCTCCGGCATAAGTTTTGCAAAGGCATGAAAAGAGTTGCGGATATCTGCCAGATCTTTAAAAAAGTCCAGATGATCTTCCTGTATATTCAGAATAATGCCCACTTTCGGAAAAAAGCTCAAAAAGCTGTTAGTATACTCACAGGCTTCAGTGACAAAGTAATCGGAGGAACCGACTCTGTAATTTCCGCCAATGGATTTTAAGATACCTCCGATAGATAAGGTGGGGTCGGTATTTGCCTGCAGCAGAATGTCGGAGATCATAGCGGTAGTAGTGGTTTTGCCGTGGGTTCCGCTGACAGCAATGGAGGTTTTATACTGGCGCATCATCTGCCCTAACAGCTGTGCCCGGGTGAGGGATGCTATTCCCTTTTCCTGCACGGCAAGAAATTCAGGATTGTCGGGGTGAATGGCGCTGGTATAAACGACCAGATCAATATTATCGGTAATATTCTCCCGCCTTTGACCATATTGGATGAGAGCCCCTTTTTCGGCAAGCATTTCGGTCAGGGGAGAACGCTGGTTATCAGAACCTGAAACGTGAAAACCTTCTGACAGGAGTATTTCCGCTAATCCACTCATGCTGATACCGCCTATGCCGATAAAATGAACGTGTATTGGTTGGTTAAAATGAATCTGATACATGACATGCCTTCCTTATTCTATATTGTAATTGAGGGATAACCCCGCGATCCCATGCTTTGCGCATATGCGAATGATTGCACCGGGCGTTTTTCTGCTGACAGTATTAAGCTTTATTATATTATATATCTTAACCCTGAAATCGTACACCATCAAGGCGAAAAAGAAAAGAAAAAAGGAGAAAAAAATAGAAAATATGTAAAAAACATAAAAAAGCAGTACGGATTTGAGGGGAACAATGAATAATAGTTACAAAAAACAAAACCATTTTTTGGATTTATTATTCACTTTTGAATAAGCTTGTGCTATACTAAGGTGGAGAAATTCAACATTCTGTAAAATATTGAGGTGATGCTATGATTAAAAAAGAAATGATTGCCATGCTCTTGGCAGGTGGTCAGGGAAGCCGGCTCGGCATTCTGACTTCGAAAGTTGCAAAACCCGCAGTTGCGTTTGGGGGGAAGTACAGAATTATTGATTTTCCGTTGAGCAACTGCATCAATTCCGGCATTGATACCGTAGGGGTACTGACGCAGTATCAGCCGCTTAGGCTGAATACCCATATCGGGATCGGTATTCCCTGGGATCTGGACAGAAATATTGGTGGCGTGACCGTACTTCCGCCCTATGAAAAAATTGAGAGTACGGAGTGGTATACGGGAACTGCAAATGCAATTCTCCAGAACATAGAATATATGGATGGCTATAATCCGGAATATGTGCTGATTCTTTCAGGTGATCATATTTATAAGATGGATTATGAAGCGATGCTGGATTTCCATAAAGCAAACAAAGCGGATGTGACGATCGCGGTTATGCCTGTTCCCTGGGAGGAAGCCAGTCGTTTCGGTATTATGATCACAGATGAGGAGAAAAAGATCGTTGATTTTGAAGAAAAACCGGCAAAGCCCCGCAGTAATCTTGCATCTATGGGAATTTACATATTCAGCTGGAAGACACTCAGAGAAGCGCTGTTAAAGAATGCGGAACAGCCACATCTTGATTTCGGCAAGCATGTGATTCCGTACTGCAAGGATAATGACTATCCGCTGTATGCTTATGAGTTTAATGGCTACTGGAAAGATGTGGGAACACTGCACTCTTACTGGGAAGCAAATATGGAACTGATCGATATCGTGCCGGAGTTCAATCTGTATGAAGAATACTGGAAGATCTATACGAAATCCGATGCTCTGCCGCCTCAGTATTTCTCCGAAGACAGTGAAGTGGAAAGAAGTATCATCGGTGAGGGTACGGAGATCTACGGCAAGGTGTATAATTCGGTGATTGGCTGTAATGTAGTGATTGGGGCCGGTACTGTGGTGCGGGATTCCATTATTATGAACGATACGAAGATAGGCCATAGCGGAGAACTGAATAAAGTGATTATCGCGGAGAACGTAATGATCGGAGACCGGGTCAAGATGGGTATCGGCGAAGAAAAGGACAATGAGACCGATCCGCATATCTACAACCATGGATTGTGTACGATAGGTGAAAGGAGTGTCATTCCAAATGATGTGACGATTGGAAAGAATATCTGCATCGGTGGCGTGACGAAACAGGAGGATTATCCTGATTTATATCTTCCCAGCGGAAGAACAATGATCAAAGCAGGGCAGTAAGCGGGAAAGGAGTATAATTCTACATGAGAGCGATAGGAATTATTTTAGCAGGCGGTACGAACCACAAGCTTGGCGCGTTGTCGGAAAAGCGGGCGGTGGGTGCCATGCCGATAGCAGGCAGTTACAGGGCGATCGACTTTGCACTGAGCAGTATGGCAAATTCCCGCATCCAGAAAGTGGGAGTGTTTACACAGTATAATGCGGGGAGCCTGAATGAACATCTGAGTTCTTCCAAATGGTGGGATTTCGGGAGAAAACAGGGGGGCTTATATGTATTTACGCCTACGATTACTGCTGATAACGGGTTCTGGTACAGAGGAACGGCAGATGCTATTAACCAGAATATCAGCTTTTTGAAGAACAGCCATGAGCCTTATGTCATTATTGCTTCAGCAGATTGCGTTTATAAGATTGACTTTAACAAACTTTTAGAATATCATATTAGTAAGAAGGCAGATATTACAGTAGTATGTAAGGACATGCCGGAGGATACGAACTTCGAGCGTTACGGTACGGTAAAGATGAATGAGGAGAGCCGGATCGAGGATTTTGAAGAGAAACCGTTACTTGCAAGATCCAATACGATCTCCTGCGGTATCTATGTTATCAGAAGGCGTCAGCTCATTGATCTGATCGAACGGAGCGTAGAAGAGGAAAGATATGATTTTGTAAGAGATATTCTGATACGTTATAAAGGCATGAAGCATATATACGGTTATAAGATTAAAGATTACTGGCGCAATATAGCCGGCGTAGAAGATTATTTCGACACAAATATGGATTTCCTGAAACCGGATATCAGAAAATACTTTTTCAGAGAATATCCAGACATCTACTCAAAAGTAGATGACCAGCCACCTGCAAAATATAATGTGGGAGCAAGAATTAAAAACAGCCTGGTCGCGAGCGGCTGTATTGTCAATGGAACGGTGGAAAATTCCATTGTATTTAAAGAAGCATACATTGGCAATAACTGTTGTATCAAAAATTCCATTATTCTTAATGATGTGTATATCGGAGATAATACATACATTGAGAACTGCATCGTGGAAAGCAGAGGCACGATGAAAGCAAATTCATACTACAAAGGAGAAGACGGAATAAAAATAGTGGTGGAAAGAAACGACAGATATGTCATGTAGATAAGGTCCTGTGACAAAACCATAAGCCCTTGGTGAAAGTCACAAATAAGAAAAGGGGTCGAGGCTATGCAGATAACAGATGTAAGAGTACGAAAGATCACAAAAGAGGGAAGGATGAAGGCGATTGTTTCTATCACCCTGGACAACGAATTTGCGATTCATGACATCAAGATTATCGAGGGCGAAAAGGGACTGTTCATCGCTATGCCAAGCAAAAAGTCAGCCGATGGCGAGTATAGAGACATTGCACATCCCATTAACTCGGACACAAGAGAAAAGATCCAATCCATTATTTTAGAAGGATATGAGAAAGCACTGCTGGAGCCAGACTTTGAAGAGATGACAGAATAGATCCAAGAGGAAATGACATAAGAAAAATCCACTACAGATGAATTGGAAAAAGAAGCCGCATCATTGTGGCTTCTTTTGTGTGCCCGGAGTTTTTCGGGCGGATGCCCGGCTTCCTACCCGCAGGGCTTACTGTAAAAGAATTTACTTGTGAAATGCGGCCAGGTTTGATAGAATGGGGGAGATTCAGGGAAGCAGAGGGAGAAGCGACCGGATGTTTGGACTTTGGAAGAAGAGAAAAGACGACTGGGAAAGGGGAGGCGGAAAAGTGTACTGTATTGTCGGGTTGGGAAATCCGGAAAAAAAGTATGAAAATACAAGGCATAATATCGGCTTTGATGTGATAGATGCGTTAGCAGAAAAATATAGTATAGCAGTGAGAGAGAGGGGATTTAAGGCGCTGTTCGGCAAGGGCGTGATCGAGGGGCAGAGGGTGCTTCTTGTGAAACCTCAGACCTATATGAATTTAAGCGGCGAGAGTGTGCGGGAAATTACGGATTACTATAAGATGGACGCGGAGGAGGACCTGATCGTTATCTCGGATGATATCTCACTGGAAGTCGGCAGGATCCGGATCCGGAAGCGGGGGAGCGCCGGGGGACATAACGGGTTGAAGAATATCATAAAACATCTGGGGACGGAACAGTTTATGCGGATCCGGATGGGCGTCGGGGAGAAGCCGGAGGAATGGGATCTGGTGGACTATGTGCTGGGACACTTTCCGAAGGAAGAGCGGGAGAAGATGGATCAGGGGATGAAGGATGCCGTGGCCGCTGTTGGAATTATGGTGACGGAAGGGCCGGATAAGGCGATGAATGTCTATAATAAGAAAAAAGCGAAGAAGCCTGCCGCTGCGGAACCCGGAGAGCGGACGGAGACAGTTTCTGCCGATGTGCATCAAAGAAAAGCAGACGCGGGAAGAACTGTGGAAAGCGGCATGCACATAACAGCAGGTACAGATACAGAACGTGATGTGCATAAAATGGCAGAGAAAAGTTCAAAAGAGAAGGAAGATAAGACGGCAGACAGGGATTAAAAAATGGCGATATGTGTAAAACAGCACGGGAGTGAGGAGTAAGATGGAAGCACTGAGAGCGCCTCTGCGGGAGCTGGGGGAGTTTGAGGAAATACAGAAAAAACTGAATAGGAAAGAACCTGTCTGTCTGGGGCTCTCAGGCTGTGTGGATTCTCAGAAGTTACACATGATATTCGGGCTGGGAGAAGGGTTTCGCTATAAACTGATCATCACCTACAGCGATCAGCGCATGCGGGAGATTTATGAGGACTATAAGTTTTATGACAGGAATGTCTGCATGTATCCGGCCAAGGATCTGATCTTTTTCCAGGCGGATATTCACGGCAACCAGCTTGTGACCGAGCGTTGGAAAGTGCTGCGGCGCCTGCTGGAGGGCGCGCCTCTGACCATTGTGACGACGCTTGACAGTCTGATGGAGCCCCGGATCCCCCTGGAACAGGTAAAGAAAGATATTGTGCACATAAACAGTGCAGGCCAGGTTCAGGAGAGGGAACTGGCGGGGAAACTCGTAAAGCTGGGATATGAAAAAGGTTATCAGGGGGAAGCGCCGGGACAGGTTTCTGTCCGCGGGGGGATTGTGGACGTATTTGATCTGACGGAGGAGAATCCTTACAGGATCGAGCTGTGGGGGGAGGATGTGGACTCCATCCGCAGTTTTGATGTGCTCAGCCAGCGGTCCATCGAGAAACTGGACAGCGTGGATATCTATCCGGCCACCGAGATGATCCTCTCGAAAGATGAGCGGGCGAGAGGCATGAAGCTGATCGGAGCGGAGGCGAAAAAGCAGGAGGAAACGCTGCGCGGCCAGGGGAAGATCGAGGAGGCCGCAAGACTCCACAGGCAGATCGGAGAGCTGCGGGAGGAAGTGCTGGAGCTGGAGACGAAAGTGAATCTGGAATCCTATGTGCGGTACTTTTATGAGGAACTGGGCTCTTTTCTCGGCGGTTTTGATAAGAAGGAATGCTGCATTTTTCTGGACGAACCCGTGCGGATCGGAGAACACGCGGAGGCGGTGGAGCTGGAATTTCGGGAGAGCATGTCTCACAGGCTGGAGAAGGGGTACCTTCTGCCCGGCCAGATGACGCTTTTATACGGCAGGGCGGAGACGGCGGCAAAGCTGTTGGATTATCCGGTGGTAACCATCGCTTCCCTGGATATGAAAAATCCGTTTATGAAGCCGGATAGAAAGTTCGACTTTTCGGCAAAGAACGTATCCCCCTATAATAACAGTTTTGAGACACTGGTGAAGGATCTGAGGCACTATAAGAAAAACGGCTACAGGGTGCTGCTGCTGTCCGGCTCCCGCACCCGGGCAAAGCGGCTTGCGGAGGATCTTGGAGTGTACGGTCTGACCGCTTTCTATACGGAGAATCCGGAAAGGGAGATACAGCCCGGCGAGATCATGACCTTTTACGGCCGGGTGTTAAAAGGCTTTGAATATCCGATGCTTAAGTTTGTGGTCATTTCGGAGAGCGATATTTTCGGCGCAGAAAAAAAGAAAAAGAAGCGGACGAAGAAATACGAGGGCCAGAAGATACAGGATTTTGCCGACCTGAAGGTGGGCGATTTTGTGGTGCATGAAAATCACGGCATGGGGATCTATAAGGGCATCGAGAAGGTGGAGATGGACCATGTGGTGAAAGATTATATGAAGATCGAATACGCCGGGGGAGGGAACCTCTATGTGCTGGCGACGAATCTGGGGGTGATTCAGAAGTATGCCTCTGCAGATGCGAAGAAACCGAAACTCAATAAACTGGGTACCCAGGAATGGAATAAGACCAGAGCGAAGACAAAGACGGCGGTGGACGAGGTGGCGAAGGACCTGGTGGAGTTGTATGCGGCGAGGCAGAGTCAGTCGGGCTATCAGTTCGGACCGGACACGCCCTGGCAGCAGGAGTTTGAGGAACTGTTTCCCTTTGAGGAGACGGAGGATCAGTTATCGGCCATCGCGGCGGCAAAGGCCGACATGGAGAGCAAAAAAATCATGGACAGACTGGTCTGCGGCGATGTAGGTTACGGCAAGACGGAGATCGCTATCCGGGCGGCCTTCAAGGCGGTGCAGGAGAACAAGCAGGTGGCCTTCCTGGTGCCCACCACGATTCTGGCGCAGCAGCATTACAACACCTTTGTGCAGCGGATGAAGGACTATCCGGTGCAGATCGCGCTTCTGTCAAGATTCCGCAGCGCCGCGGAGCAGAAAAAAACGATACAGGATCTGAAAAAGGGCATGGTGGATATCGTGATCGGCACACACCGGATGCTCTCGGCGGATGTGGGGTTTCAGGATCTGGGGCTTTTAATCATCGATGAGGAACAGCGTTTCGGAGTGAGCCACAAGGAGAAGATCAAAAAGCTGCGGGAATCCGTGGATGTGCTGACGCTGACGGCCACGCCGATCCCGAGGACGCTTCATATGAGCCTGATCGGGATTCGGGACATGAGCGTGCTGGAGGAGGCGCCCGGGGACAGAATGCCGGTGCAGACCTTTGTCTGCGAGTATAACGAGGAGATGGTCAGGGAAGCCATCGTGCGTGAAATATCCCGGGGCGGACAGGTGTACTACCTTTATAACAGAGTCAACAATATCGCGGATGTGGCGGCAGCCGTGCAGGCGCTTGTGCCGGAGGCGGATGTGGCGTTCGCTCACGGGCAGATGAAGGAGAGCGAGCTGGAGCGGATCATGTTCGACTTTATTAACGGGGAGATCGATGTGCTGATCTCCACCACGATCATCGAGACGGGGCTGGATATCCCCAACGCCAACACGATCATTATCCATGATTCGGACAATATGGGATTGTCCCAGCTCTACCAGCTGCGGGGCAGAGTGGGGCGCAGCAACCGGAATGCGTATGCCTTTTTAATGTACCGCAGGGACAAGGTGCTGCGGGAGGTGGCGGAGAAGAGGCTTTCGGCCATCAAAGAGTTCACGGATCTGGGCAGCGGCTTTAAGATCGCCATGCGGGATCTGGAGATCCGGGGCGCGGGGAACCTGCTCGGGAAAAAGCAGCACGGCCATATGGCGGCGGTGGGATACGATCTGTATTGCAGGATGTTAAACGAAGCTGTGCGGCATCTGAAAGGCGAGGAGCTGGAGGAATCCTTCAACACGGCGGTGGAGCTGGATGTGGACGCCTATATTCCGCCTTCCTATATTATGAATGAATATCAGAAACTGGATATCTACAAGCGGGTGGCGGGGATCGAAACCCAGGCGGAATGTGAGGATATGAAGGAGGAGCTTCTCGACAGGTTCGGGGAGATACCGAAGTCCGTGGACAATCTGCTGCGGGTGGCGATGATCCGGATGCAGGCCCACAAGCTGTATATCACGGAAGTGAAAGGCAAAAATGAGGTGCTAAAGTTTACGATGAAACAGGATGCGAAGATCAGGGTGGAAGGAATCGGAGATCTGATCGTGAACAGTGTTACCGGCCTGCGCTTTTCTTCAAAAGGGACGCCTTACTTTGAGGCGCGTTATCGCAGGTGCGGCATGGTGGAGCGGGATGAGGAAAATTTGCTGGTGCTGACGGAGAATGCGCTGGAGGAGATGGAAAAATATTTGCTGTAAAACAGCGGGCAAAGCCTGCATAATGAGTTTAGCGGCGCAAAGCTCCGGAGACAGAAACGCTGATTGAGTAAAGCTTTGATGAAATAGACGGAGGTGTCCCGATTATGGGACACCTCTTTTGTTACACTTCCTTCATAAAAGAAAAAACGGCATTTGCAGACAGATTTACGGACTGACAGGCGAATGCAAAAATAGAATGGAGGAAAAAGTATGAAGGGATTTACGACATCGACGGGTTATATGGGATGGGTGGAGGACAGATATATTCTGTTCGCATCGGAGTATGACTACAGGGAGTATATGGAAGAGTAAAAGGCATGCAAATTACGGCTGCAATGCCTTCCGGAATACGACTTTTAAAACTTGTCCTTGAAAAAAGTAGGAGAATCACTTATACTATATGAGTAATGCAATAAGATATTCCGCCTGCAACAGGCGGAGCCATACGAAATAGGAGGAAATATATTTATGAAGAAGAAATTACTTTCGATTCTTCTCGTGTGCGCGATGGCAGTTGCCACGACAGCATGCGGCGGCAATGCCGAAGAGCCTGCAGCACCGGCTGAGACGGAGGCACCGGCAGAAGAGACAGAGGCGCCCGCAGAGGATGCTGGGGGGGCAGCTGAGGAGCAGGAAGCAGAAGCGCCTGCAAGTGCAGAAGGAAAGATTGCTATGATTACCGACTCCGGTGATATCACAGACGAATCTTTCAACCAGATCACATGGGAAACCGTGATGGCTTATGGCGATACCAATGGGATTGAATATGAGTATTATAAACCGGCGGAGGATACGGACGAAGAGCGGATTAACGCTATCGATCTTGCAATCGCTGAAGGCGCTACCGTAGTTGTAATGCCGGGTTATCTGTTTGGCCCTGCGATTGCTGAGGAACAGGATCTCTATCCGGAAGTTACTTTTATTGCGGTTGATGTTACGGAAGGTGATATTGTGAATCTTGCCGGCGAACAGGTGCCTCTTGGCAGCAACGTTTACGTATGCAGTTTCCAGGAAGAGCAGGCAGGTTATCTGGCAGGTTATGCCGCTGTAAAAGATGGTTATACAGATCTTGGCTTCTTGGGCGGTATTGCGGTTCCGGCTGTTATCCGTTACGGATTTGGTTACGTGCAGGGGATCGACGCTGCAGCGGAAGAGATGGGCGTTGATGTAAACGTAAAGTATTATTATGGCGGTCAGTTCTATGGTGATGATACCATTACGGCACGTATGGAAGGATGGTATTCCGCTGGTACAGAAGTTGTATTTGCCTGCGGCGGCGGTATCTATACCTCGGCAGTTGATGCAGCACAGGAGCATGACGGAAAAGTGATCGGCGTCGATGTAGATCAGCGTCCGATTATTGGAGAACGCTGTGTAACATCTGCAATGAAAGGACTTGGCAGCGCTGTTACTTATGCGCTGGATGCTTATTTTGGCGGCAATTTTGCATCCATTGGCGGTACGGCGGCACAGCTTGGCCTGACACAGGGAGATTACCTTGGACTGCCTACGGAGGATGCTTCCTGGGGATTTGAAACCTTCACAAAGGATGAGTATGAAACAGTTCTTTCCGGCATCAAGGATGGCACCATTTCCATTTCTGCTGATACGGAGAATGCACCTGCAGTTGGTTCTCATACAACAGTTGATTATATAGAATAAAAACTGCAGAATAATATAATTTTTCAGAGGAGGAGAAAAGAGTTTCTCTTCCTCTTTTTTTAAAAAATAAAAATTTTATGCTTCTTTACAGGAGAAAAGATGATATACTGAAATTGATATACAATAAAGAAGAAGGGAAGCGGGTATATGGAGAACAACTACATAATCGAGATGTTGAACATCACAAAAGAATTCCCGGGTATCAGGGCAAATGATAACATCACCCTGCAGTTGAAAAAGGGGGAGATTCATGCGCTGCTTGGGGAAAACGGAGCCGGAAAGTCCACCCTTATGAGTATTCTTTTCGGGCTTTATCAGCCGACTTCCGGCGTCATTAAGAAAAATGGGAAAGAGGTTAAGATCAATACGCCGAATGATGCAAACGATCTGAATATTGGTATGGTGCATCAGCATTTTAAATTGGTAGAATGCTTTTCTGTTCTGGATAACATTATTCTGGGCGTGGAGCCATCGAAGGGACTTTTTCTGGAAAAGAAGGGGGCGAGGGAAAAAGTTCTGCAGTTAAGTGATAAGTATGGCCTTAAAGTAGACCCGGATGCGTTGATTTCGGATATCACTGTAGGTATGCAGCAGCGTACAGAAATTTTAAAGATGTTATATCGCGATAACGAGGTGCTGATTTTTGATGAGCCTACGGCTGTGCTTACGCCGCAGGAGATAACCGAACTGATGAAAATCATGAAAAATCTGGCGAAAGAGGGAAAATCTATCCTGTTTATTACCCACAAACTGAATGAGATCATGGAGGTGGCCGACCGCTGTACCATCCTGCAAAAGGGGCGTTATATCGGTACGGTGGATATTGATAAAACAAACAGGGAAGAACTTTCCCGAATGATGGTGGGCAGAAATGTAAATTTTTCCGTAGAAAAAAAGCCGGCAAAGCCGGGCGAAACTGTTTTAAAAGTGGAGCATATGACTGTTCCCAGCAAAGCGCATGACAATAATGCGGTGAAAGATATTTCTTTCAATGTGCGCCGTGGCGAAATTGTCTGTATTGCAGGTATTGACGGAAATGGTCAGTCGGAATTTGTACAGGGGCTTACCGGACTGGAAAAAATTACCTCCGGCAAGCTGATTTTTAATGGCAGAGATATTGCCAAAGCATCTATCCGCGACCGTTCCAAATGCGGTATGAGCCATATCCCGGAAGACCGGCACAAACACGGGCTTGTATTAGACTATTCTCTGGAACAGAATATGGTGCTGCAGAGATACTGGCAGCCGGAATTTCAGAAAGGCGGATTTATTAAGTCAAAAGCTGTAAGAGAATATTCGGATCGACTGATAGAGGAATATGATGTGAGAAGCGGCCAGGGATCGATCACGATTGCCAGAAGTATGTCAGGCGGCAATCAGCAGAAAGCAATTATTGCCAGAGAAATCGACAAGGATCCGGATCTTTTAGTGGCAGTACAGCCTACCAGGGGCCTGGATGTGGGAGCTATTGAGTTTATTCATAAACAGCTTGTGGCGCAGAGGGATCAGGGAAAGGCGGTACTTCTGGTTTCACTGGAACTGGATGAGGTGATGGATGTCTCCGACCGTATTCTTGTTATGTACGAGGGGGAGATCGTAGGGCAGTTAGATCCGAAGAAGATAACTGTAGAGGAACTGGGACTGTATATGGCCGGGGCAAAGAGAGACACTGTCCCAGCAGAAGTATAAATTTATGGAAGGATGGAGGGGTAAAAGAATATGAAGGAAAAGACAAAAGATGGTATCCTGTCCATAGTGGCCTCCGCTATATGTATTGTAATCGGCCTTTTGGTGGGACTGATCATTTTGTACTGTATTAATGCAGAGAATGCTTTGGACGGATTTATGCGGATTATCAAGGGCGGTTTTTATCTGATGCCGAAAGGGATGGGAAGTGAAATTACCCAGACTGCGCCGCTTATTATGACCGGGCTTTCGGTGGCTTTTGCTTTTAAGACAGGTCTGTTCAATATCGGCGCTGCGGGACAGTATACGGTGGGAATTTTTGGGGCGCTTTTTTGTGCCATTGTTTTACATCTGCCCTGGTATGTATGTCTTCTGGCTTCCATGGTATGCGGAGCGATTTGGGGAGCATTGCCCGGTATTTTTAAGGCTTATTACAATGTGAATGAGGTGATCACAGCGATTATGTTTAACTGGGTGGGGCTTTATCTGGTCAATGAACTGATGTATACCGGAATTCCCGGGATGTATGACCAGAAGACAACCCGTACCTATAAGCTGAGTTCTGTCTCTCCGGAGTCACTCATTCCGAACGGCGGGTTGAATACGCTTTTTAAAACAAACTCTACGACGATTGCTATTTTCATTGCGATCCTGTTCGCCGTATTGATGTATATTATTCTGAATAAGACAACTTTTGGCTATGAACTGAAAGCATGCGGCTTTAACAGGGATGCGGCAAAGTACGGAGGCATCAATGAAAAACGAAGCATTGTGCTTTCCATGACGATTGCAGGCGCACTCGCGGGAGCCGGTGCAGGCCTTTACTTTCTTTCGGGAGGATCAGAATGGAACCCGCAGGTGGCCACGGCGCTTCCGGCTATCGGTTTTAATGGTATTCCAATAGCGCTTTTAGCTATGAGTAATCCGCTGGGTGTTATTTTTGCCGCGTTTTTTGTAGCGCATATTTCTGTAGGCGGTGCATATCTGCCTACTAAATATTATCAGCCGGAAATTGCAGATCTGATCGTGGCAGTTATTATTTACCTGTGTGCGTTTGTGACATTATTTAAAGGGATCATCCTGAAGGCGCTTACAAAAAAGAAGGTGCAGGGAGAGGATGAGAGCAGGACCACCGGAAAGGAGGATGAAAAGTAATGTTTCTTCTGATTAAATTTACATTATTATATGCAGTTGTTCTGATGCTGGTAGCAATGGGCGGCATGTTTTCGGAGCGGAGCGGTGTTATCAATATTGCGCTGGAAGGAATTATGGCGATCGGTGGGCTTGCCGGTGTATTTGTGCTGGCTTTGTGCGGAGATTTGCCGGCGCCGGCACTGGTAGCGTTGTCTATCCTGGCGAGTATGGTGGCCGGCATGGTTTATTCCCTGCTTCTCGGGTTTTCCGCGATTACCCTGAAGGCGGATCAGACCATTGGAGGTACGGCATTGAACATGCTCTCAACGGCAATAGCAATTGTCATGGTAAAAGCTTTTAATAATTCTTCCAATTCGGGCAATGGTGCAGCTTCTGCAAAACTGAATTACAGTAATGACGCATTTATTTACAGAGTGGGTCCTTTCACGATCAATATCTTTCTTTTTATCGGTATTATTCTGCTGATATGCAGTTATATATTTCTGTTTAAGACGAAATGGGGGTTAAGACTGCGTTCCTGCGGAGAGCATCCTCAGGCGGCGGACTCCGTAGGTATCAATGTATACCAGTGGAGGTATATCGGAGTGATCATTTCCGGTGCCCTGGGTGGTATCGGAGGTTTTGCGTATATTGTTCCTTCTGTTACGACCTGGAATTTTGAAGTCGGTGTGGCAGGAGCCGGTTTCCTTGCTCTCGCGGTAATGATTTTCGGACAGTGGAAGCCGTTTCATATTGCGGGAGCGGCGGTGTTCTTTGCAGTATTCCGTTCTCTGGCAAATATTGCGGATTCAACTGCGCTTGCGAGCCTGGGATGGTCCAATAATATTTACAGAATGATGCCGTTCATCGCTTCCATGATTATACTGGCGTTTACATCAAAGAATTCTCATGCGCCGAAGGCGGAGGGGGTTCCTTATGATAAGGGAGCAAGATAAAGAGTGATACAGAGGATCAGTCTGGTAACAGATCAGCCTGTACTTAAAAAAGAAGGACAGAGAGAGTAGAATAATGGCAAAATTATATTTCAGGCACGGTGCCATGGGCAGTTCCAAGACAGCCAATGCTCTGATGGTGGAATACAATTATTATGAAAGAGGCAAAAGGGCGCTTTTGCTGAAACCAAAGTTAGATAGCAGAGACGGTGAAAAGGTGATAAAGAGCCGTATGGGACTGGAAAAGGAGTGCCGTTTTGTGGAAGAACTCATGGAGATGAGCGATGAGGAGATCGGCGCTTATGATTGTGTTATTGTAGATGAAGCACAGTTCTGTAAAAAGGCTGAAATTGAATGTTTTGTTCATGTGGTGGATGATCTGAATATTCCGGTGATCTGCTACGGGCTGCGGACGGACTTCAGAAGAGAGCCTTTTGAAGGTTCAATATGGCTTCTCGCATGGGCTGACGTGATCGAAGAGTTAAAGACTGTCTGCTGGTGCGGGCAGGGGGCATCGTGCAATACGAGATTTAATGAAAAGGGAGAGATTATCAGGGACGGAGAGCAGATATGCCTTGGAGCTGATGACAAGTATGTGGCACTTTGCAGGAAGCATTATAAAGAAGGTAAACTGGCACCATAAAATAAAAACAGGAGTAATTACTGATTTTATGTGACAAAAAATTTAAGTGATATATATTGAATACAGTGGCGGATTTCGGAAAAGATAAATAAAAACGGAGGAAATTTACATGGATCAGAAAGCAATGTTTAAGCTCAGCTATGGGCTGTTTGTCCTGACGGCGCAGGAGAATGGATTTGATAATGGATGTATCATCAATACGGTGATGCAGGTGACGAGCACGCCGAACCGGATCTCGATTACGGTAAATAAGCAGAATAGGACCCATGATATGGTGAAGGCGACGGGGCTGTTCAATGTGTCTGTGCTGGCGGAGGATGCGTCCTTTGATACGTTTAAGCATTTCGGCTTCCAGAGCGGAAAAAATGTGGACAAGTTTGCGGATTACGGTCCAAAGGAGCGCAGTGAGAACGGATTGTATTATGTGACGAAAGGAACAAACTCCTATCTTTCCGGCAAGGTTGTGCAGGAGATCGATCTCGGAACCCACACTCAGTTTATTGCGGATGTGACAGCAGCTGAACTGCTTTCGGATGTGCCTTCTGTTACTTATACGTACTATCAGGAAAATATTAAGCCGAAACCGGAGGCACCGAAGGAGAAAGAGGGAAAGAAGGTCTGGGTGTGCAAGATCTGCGGCTATGTGTATGAGGGTGAAGATCTGCCGGCAGATTTTATCTGTCCGTTATGCAAGCACGGCGCATCGGATTTCGAGCAGGAAATACGGTAAAATTGAAATTTATATCATTCTTGAATAGAAGTTCCTCTATTTACAGATACTAACATGGAAACGTTAGAAAAAAATGTAAATGGAGGAACTTTATTTATGAAAGCAACGGGTATTGTGCGAAGAATAGATGATTTAGGCAGAGTGGTTATTCCGAAAGAGATCAGGAGGACTTTGCGGATCCGTGAATCAGATCCCCTGGAAATTTTTACCGACAGAGAGGGGGAGATTATTTTAAAGAAGTATTCCCCCATAGGCGAGATGTCCACTTTTGCAAAACAGTATGCGGAAAGCCTGGCGCAGGTTTCCGGGCATGTGGCAATGATCGCGGACAGGGATCAGATCATAGCGGCGGCAGGTGGTATGAAAAATGCTGTGGGGAAATATGTGAGCAGGGAACTGGAGAGCAAGGTGAATAACAGGGAGAGCCTGGTCAGCAGCAAGGGGGAGAGAGATTTTATTCCGGTGACACAGGATAATGCGGAAGAATTCAGACAGGAGGCCATCAGTCCGATCATCAGTGAGGGGGATGTGATCGGGGCGGTTATGCTTTTAAACAATGCTGAGAAAGGCAAGATGGGGGAAGTTGAACAGAAACTGATTCTATCGGCGGCAGGATTTCTGGGACGGCAGATGGAACAGTAAACAGGATCTTCAGGCAGAAAAAGGGGCATTTAGCCCCTTTTTGGATTTATGACAATAGAAACTCGTCAGGTGTGTATTAGAAGACATTCAGGATGTTCTGATCATACAGTAGAAAGAGATTCGGATTCTGACTGTAATATCCCCAGAGAGTGATAAAAAGGCTGTAGGAGAAAGAAGCAAGTATGAAAGCTATAATGCCAAGGCACAATAACCTCCCAAGTGCGATGCCGTTTTTTTCGGTAAAAAAGCGGCTCTTCTTTCCCAGAGAGGAATTTTCTGCCAGGAGAAATACCTTCTGGAGCGCGCCGCATATTTTTTGGACACCCCGTGCCACAAGATACATAAAGGGGATCAGGATCGGCAGTATGTAGCGTCCCTGGGGTTGGAAATCCCAGCTGTAAGAATAGAAAACAGCGAGACCGATGGTGATCAGGCAGAATAGCAGCATACAGCCGCAAGAGAAAGCTTTCCTGCTTTTTTCGCTTTTTGACAGACTTTCTTTTCGGCTGTTCCAGGGGCTGTCTGTACCGGAAAACCACAGAGATCCGGGAATAAGCAAGGCGGCGGAAGATGCCAGAAGCCAGAAGAATCTGTAAAAAACATATATCAGCCTGTGGGTCGGGATAAGCAGAGGACCAAACATGGCAATAAAACTGTTGGAAACAAGAAGGATGTAATGGGCTCCGAACAGCATATCCGACAGTGAGCGGCCGGAATTTTGAAATGTGACACGGGTTAACGGATGGAGTTCAGGAATAGCGGTCTGCATCGCACATTCACTTCTTGCGTTCAGTGCAAGTATGTCACCGTCATATAAGATGCCGTTGCGGATAAACCACCAGCCGATGCCGGCCAGCACAATGGCGGAAATAAACAGGCCTTTGCGAAGCATGGGCGCCCATTCGATCTTTCCGGCATGGATGTAATGGGAAAGAAAGATCAGGACTGCCGCCAGAATAATTCCGTAGGCGTTATAGTAGGACAAGGCACACAGGATAATACCTGTGGCAAGCAGGATGCAATCCTTTTTTTCATAGTCGGTCCTCTGGGCGCGCAGAAGCGCATAACATATAACAGATACTGACAGCATGGCCATGGAGTCTGTATTGACATAGGAATGGATAAAGATATTCTGAGGCAGGAACACGACCATGATCGTGAACAGCCATTGGAGATACCGGCTCTTCCATATTTCTTTTGCAGTCTGCCGTACAAAATATGCCATCAGTACACCAAAGACTGCGTTCACCAGCCTTGCTGCCAGTAAAAGAACGTAACTGTCTTCAGTGAACAGATTGATAAAACGCAGGAGAAACCCCTGCATAATATATGTCAGGATAGGCTGGAACGCATAGGAGGCGCCGTATCCATCCAATATTATTTCAGGATCCGCACCGTGAGGAAGTCTTCCGTGTCGGCATATATAACTGACAACTTTAAAACGGTTGATCTCATCGGGGGGATCACCAAAAGCCTGCACTGCCGCAAAGCAGGTGATGGAGGCGAAGACCAGCAGATAAAAGAGGGCCTCTGTGAACAGATCATTTTTTTTGTTTTGTGCGGGTGATTTCATATGCGTTCCTTTTCTTGGGTAGACTGTTTTATTATAACCTATTTTGCACTCATTTCTTCCAACAGATCGATCTTAATATGATAGAGTTTGTCTGAGAGATCCACATAAACTTCCTGGGGGTTGATCAGTCTGCGTGTCTCATCCCAGAGAGTGGAGAGTTCTCTCTGGCAGTAGTCGCGGATATCCATCACCCGGGGCGATTCGTAGACACATTTTCCGTCAAGGAAAACAGGCTTCAGGATCTCGCGGAGTGTATAGGTGCCCGGTTTTAATTTGGTTTTCTTCCAGGGCTCCAACGGATCGAAAAGCAACAGTGGCTCATCCTCGGAGAACGTTTCATCCACAAGGCAGATCAGATCCGCCCGGATCTTACCTGTCTCCCTGTCGTATATGCGGTAGATCGTCTTGTTGCCCGGGTTTGTCACCTTTTCGGAATTCTCGGAGAGCTTTATTTTCGGGACGAAACTTCCGTTTTCGTCCATGATGGCCGCCAGCTTGTAGACGCCGCCGAAAGCAGGCCAGTCTTTGCTGGTGATCAGGTTTGTTCCTACGCCCCATGAGGTGATGGCGGCGCCCTGCACCTTTAGGGAGTCGATCAGGTATTCATCGAGATCGTTGGAAGCGGAGATCACCGCATCCGGAAATCCGGCTGCATCCAGCATTTTTCGGGCCTTTTTGGAGAGGTAGGCCAGATCGCCGCTGTCCAGGCGGATGCCGTAATTGGTAAGTTTCACACCTGCCTCCCGCATTTCCTGAAAGACACGGATGGCGTTTGGAACACCGGATTTTAAGGTATCGTAGGTATCCACCAGCAAAATGCAGGCGGAAGGATACATTTCGGCGTAGGTCTTAAAAGCGGTGTATTCATCGGGAAAGCTCATGATCCAGCTGTGGGCATGGGTGCCCTTCACCGGCACATCGAAAAGCTGGCCGCAGAGAACGTTGGAGGTACCGACACAGCCGCCGATCACAGCCGCCCTTGCGCCGTAGGTGCCTGCATCCGGTCCCTGGGCGCGGCGCAGGCCGAATTCCATAATGCCGTCGCCTCTTGCCGCAAAACATACTCTGGATGCTTTGGTGGCAATCAGAGACTGATGATTGATGATATTTAAGATCGCGGTCTCCACAAGCTGGGCTTCCATGATCGGCGCGATGACTTTTACGATGGGCTCCCTCGGGAAGATAACGGTGCCTTCCGGGATGGCATAGATGCTGCCGGAAAAACGGAAGTTTGCCAGATAGTCCAGAAAATCTTTGTCAAATATGTTTAAACCGGCCAGATATTCGATATCCTGTGGGGCAAAGTGCAGTTCTTTGATATACTGGATCAGCTGTTCTAACCCTGCGGCGATGGCGTAGCCGCCGCCGTTGGGATTGCTGCGATAAAAGGCATCGAAAATAACGGTTTCATTTCGGTCCATGTTGCGGAAATAGCCCTGCATCATGGTGAGTTCGTATAAATCGGTGAGTAACGTCAGGTTCTGTCTGTCCATGTGGAATCCTCCTTGTGGGTGAGATCTTTTATGAAAGTGCTTGAATTGTCCTCATTTTACACCCGTCCGAAGAAAATGACAAGATGACAGCTAAAAGGACTCTGACAGCTGTTATTTTGGCGCCGTTTTTACGCTGTCCGACAGTGGTGCAGATTATGGGACGGCGGGCTTCCAGGAGAGGTTGTCTCTGCCGTCCATATTCCGGTACTGCCTCGGCGTAAAACCTGTAAAATCCCTGAAGAATTTTCCGAAGGAGGAAGTGTCGCTGAAGCCGCAGCAGGCAGCGATCTCGGAGATGGAGAGCTGGGTCGTATAGAGGAAGTCCGAGGCAGTCTTTAAGCGGTACTGTGTGAGGTACTGTTTGGGGGAGAGGGTCAGTTCCTTCATAAAAAGGCGGTACAGGTAAGTGCGGTCTATGCCGACGTGATCCGCTATATCCTGCACGGAAATATTTTCGGTGTAGTGATTGTGAATGTAGAGCAGGGCCGAATTCAGATAGTCGTTTTTTGAGGCTGTGGCGCCGTCGCTTTTGTTATTTGTGAGATAGCCGAAAATGAGGTACAGATATCCCAGGAGCTTATAATCGCTGTAGTCTACGTTCTGCATTCCCCTGATCAGCTCATCCAGATACATGAATAGAGAGTCGTCAGGTATAAAGCGGCGGTAGGGAACGCCGTCCCACAGACCACAGTTTTTGAGTATGTTTTCGGATTCGGTTCCGTCGAAAGCAAACCATATATAGTTCCAGGGCTGCTCGTGGTCGGCTATATAATAGGTGGATTCTCCGGGCTTGATCAGAAATACATGGTTCGCGGAGAGTTCGTAGGTGTGATTGTTGACGCGGAAACGCCCCCTGCCCTTTGTGATAAAATGGAGAAGGTAATGTCCGCGCATGGCGGGGCCGAAATGGTGGGAAGGAAGGCATTGCTCCTGGCCGGCGTAGAGCAGAAAAAGCGGCGCCGAGAGATGGTGGGAGCTGTTGTGGAAAATTTCGATGATGTTTCTGCGGGGATCTTTATAGGTCATATTTTCTATTGTGATGTTGTTGGTTTTAGTCTCCATAATTTTACATTCCCATTTCGTTTCTTTTGTGGTATGATATTGTTTATGCAACAAATCACATATTTATTACGACAAAGAAGATATAAATACATTTACCCAATGTATATAATGTAGTCAGATAAAGGTACTTTTATTAGAAAAAATTGCATTATTTTTACAATAATTATATCAGTATTATGGAAATAATCAATAAAAAATATAGTTAAATGCAAAAATATTGTAATGATTTTTATGTGCTCAAAAAAGGAAGATTTGTTGCAAGAATAAAGTGTAGTTGCTTATGACAGATAGAAGGAGGCGTAACATGAAAAAGTATTCAAAATGGATAAGCATATTGATGACAATGATGTTGACGGGATCTCTGCTTGTGGGCTGCGGAAACAGTGCGCAGGAGCCCGCTCCGCAGCCGGAACAGACCGATGCGGCCGCACAGGAGGAACCGGCTGCGGAGGGGGAAGCTGAAACGGTGGAAACGGAGACCGCCGGGGAACGTCCGGAAGTGCGCGTGCTGATCAAATGGGCGGAGAGCCAGATCGAGAACTGGCCGGCACTGGTGGAGGAGTACAATGCGGATGCATCCAATCCGGTCACGATAAAGCTGGAGTTCTACGGTACAGAGGGATATGACGATAAGGTGAAGACCGAGCTGATGGGTGATGATCCCGCGGGCGTAGTGCAGCTGATGAAGACCACATTCAATGAGTATTCGGCAAACGGACAGCTTCAGGAGCTGACACCCTTTATCGAAGGGCAGGGCTGGGATTACAACAAGGGCGCTCTGGCATGGGCAGGACCTCTGAACAATGAGGATGGCGGCGTGTACGGCATTCCCGATTTTGCGAATACCAGCTGCATTTTTTACAATACCGCAATTTTTGAGGAACTGGAACTGGATGTGCCAACCAACGTAGAAGAATTGAAAGCGGTGTCCAAAATCCTGAACGACAACGGCTACAAAGCCATCGTGACAGGCGCTACAAACTGGTGTGCAAGCGATCTGCTGGCGAAGGTGCAGGCGCAGAAGGCAGGAGCGGATTTCCTGGTGAAGTGTTATAACGGCGAGGCAAAGTACAATGATCCGGCCATGGTGGAATCTCTGGAAGTGATAAAGGATCTGGCGGACAGCAATGTGATAGATCCTTCCAGCGCGGACTATACCGACGACGATGCGATTGCGGAATTCACAATGGGGAACGCTGCCATGTACACGGCCCACACTGGTATGGCTTCGGCAATCGATGCGGTAAAAGATGACGATTTCGCCTATGACGTGATAGAGAAGATAGATTTTACGAGCGACCCGAAGACAAGCGTTTCGGTTACCTGGGGCAGCATGTGGTGTATTCCGGCAAATGTGGCGGACAGGGAATCTGCGGAGGCGGCATTGGCATTCCTGTTCGGCGAGAAGGTGCAGAAGAGCGACGTGGAAGAACTTGGAAAGATCGTGAATGTGGACGCCTGGAATGCGGGACTTACCCATCCGGCACTGACCACGGCATCCAGACAGCTGGAAGGCGCCGGGACGGCAGATTCCTTCTACCTGTTAGATATGGTTTCCAGTAAAGTATTGGATAATATGAACAAAGGTATTCAGGAAATGATTCAGGGCAAAGCGACGCCGCAGGAAGTTCTGGACAATGTACAGGCAGTCTGGGAAGAAGAATGTTCACAGAAATAGCGCTGGCGGAGAAGCAGTGGAGAAAGACCGGGTACGACCTGGTCTTTCTGCTTTGATAAAGGATCTTCGCGCGGTGTGAGGCCGCGCCTGCGAAGAGACAGGAAAGAAAGGTTTTGGAATGAATAAGGCAAAAAACAGAAAAAAGAGAAGGGCGGTGGTTCGCTTCCTGGCATTTTCCCTGCCGGCGCTGATCATCTATACGTTATTCTGGATGGCGCCCATCGTCATGTCGGCCGGAATCAGTTTTACAAACTGGACGGGGATGACGAAACTGTCGGAGAGTTCGTTCATCGGCTTGAAGAATTATATGAATTTGTTCACGGATTCCATTTTAAAAATCACGATCAGAAATAATCTTGTTTACGGGCTGATCATGATCCTGTTTGTACCGGTGCTTGCTTTTATTGTCGCTTACCTGATTGAGAATTTTACGAGGAAAAAGGCGCTTTTCAGGACGGTGGCCTACCTTCCGGCGATTCTGCCTTCCATTGTGGTGGTTATGCTTTGGAAATGGATGTATAACCCTTCCTATGGGCTGGTCAATAAAATCTTGGAAGCGATCGGACTGGGAAATCTCGGGACGGGGTGGCTGACAAATTCGGATACGGCCTTGTGCGCAGTGACGGTGACGGCGATTTGGAAGACGGTTCCCACCTATTTTGTGCTGTTTATGGCGGGGCTGCAGTCCGTCTCGAAGGATCTGATGGAGGCTGCGGTGTTGGACGGAGCCGGGAGGATGCAGGTGATAAAGAATGTGATCCTGCCTTCCATCAGCAGGATCACGACGATCGTGTACATTTTGATTTTCATCGATGTGTTCAGAGTGTTCGATCTGATTTACGCGATGACAGGCGGCGGGCCCGGGTATTACAACACGGAGATGATATTGACATACGGCTATAAGACGACCTTTACCAACTCAAATGCCGGCTACGGTATGGCGATTACGACGACGTTAATTCTGTTCGCCATGGTGTGTACGGGGATACAGCTGTATTTTCAGAATAAGAGGGAATAGGAGGCGGACATGAAAAAGGTAGGATCGAAGACGGTGTTATGCATTGCGGCGCTTCTCCTGTTTCTGACGACTTTAGTTCCGATGATCTGGGTGATGATTTCTTCGCTGAAAACAAAGAAGGAGATGATCAGGAGTCCCTGGAACTTGCCGGAAAAGCTGCAGTGGTCCAATTATGCGGAGGCCTGGGAGAGAGGAAATTTCGGACAGCTGGCCAAAAACAGTATCGTCATCACTGTGACGGCGGTCTTTCTGATGCTGGTGTTATCCGCCATGATCGCTTTTGCCCTCTCCAGATACAGGGGGAGGCTGGGCAAGGCGGTGTTAATGTACCTGCTGATCGGTCAGACGATCTCGGCGGCGATGATTATTTTTCCGATCGTAATTCTTCTGCGCAGTCTCGGACTGGGGGGAAGCCATCTGGGGCTGATCCTCACCTACGCTGCGGGGGGACTTCCGTTTGCGGCCTTTGTGATGCAGGGATTTTTTGCTGGGATACCGAAGGAGCTGTATGAGTCCGGGGAGATGGACGGCGCCGGGGAGTTTACGTTGTTTGTGCGGATAGCGCTGCCCCTGGCGAAGCCGGCGGTTGCCACGGTGCTCTTATACCAGTTTATGTGGGTGTGGAACGAGTTTGTTCTGGCCTTCACGGTGATCGATAAGGTGGAAAACAGGACGATTATCGTGGGGCTGTATTCTGTGGTAAACGGACAGCTCCAGACCAACTATGTGCTGGCTTTTGCGGGGGCGATGATCGTCAGCGTGCCGATCATCGTGGTCTATCTCTGTTTTCAGAAGTATCTGATACAGGGACTGATCACCGGAGCGGTGAAGGGATGAGCGGCGCCGACGGGGTGAGAAGTGCAGACGGCGGAAGGACGAATACTGGATGAAAAAGGAGTAAAGAAAATATGAGGAGGAGTATGTTTGGAACGGCATCCTGGGGGTTCCGGGAGATGGAGCTGGAGGGGCAGTTATCCTGTGTATGCAGGCTTGGCTTTGAAATTCATGAGCTGGACATCGAAAATGCGCCAGGGGATCTGCCGGCTGATGCGGATGCAGAACAGCTCAGAGAAGTCAGAGAGCTGTATGAATCATATGGGATCAGGCTTTTATGTGCGGCCACCGGCAACGATTTCACGCTGGCGGAGGAATCTCAGGTGCGGAAGAGTGTGGAGAAAGTGAAAAAGGTGATCACGGTCTGCGAAAAAACGGGCGCGGAATATCTCAGGATCTTTGCCGGATTTTCGCCTTACGGCGAGGTGACCGGAGCGAGATGGAAGCGGATGGTGGCAGCGCTGAACGAGGCAGCACAGTACGCGAAGGAAAGAGGCGTAGTGCTCTGCGTAGAGACTCACGGGGGAGTTTTAGAGTATCCCGACGGTGTGGAGCATTTTGCCAGTGTGACTACGGAGCATGAATGTCTGAAGAGGTTGCTTGCGGAGGTGGATGGTTCTCTGCGGTTTGTTTATGATCCGGCCAATCTGTATGCGGCGGGCGTGAAGGAGCCGGAAAAGATCGCGGCGCTCTTGCAGGAGAGGATCGGTTGTATCCACTGTAAGGAATTTGCGGTGACACCTCTCGGGCATCTGCGGCCTGCGGCCTGTGGGGATACGGGGATGGACTGGGATGCTGCCCTGAAGGGGCTTGAAGAGTTTGCGGGCCCGGTTCTGATGGAATATGAAAGGACGGAAGATGTGGCGGAAGGCTGCGCAAGGTCGGCAGCGTTTCTTGGGAAATATACAGAGTGACCGGGAAAATGTAATTGCCCTGAACAGGCGGCGCCTGCACATGGTATGAGAGCATGAGGGCGGGTGAGGCGAATAAAGATGAAGGAGAAAAGGAGCAGAAAATGGATTGTAAAGAGTATAGGATAAGCCGTGCGATCGTGATGGAGAGGCCATACGAAGTGCGGCTTCGGGAGATAGAACTGACGGAGCCGATGGAGGATGCGTACGTGGCAAAAACTATGTTCAGTGCCATTTCCACCGGCACGGATATGAAGACCTACAGGGGACTGCAGCACCCGGAACAGTGCTGGTACCCCCTGGTGCCCGGCTATGAGACGGCGGGAATGGTAGTGGCAGCAGGAGAAAAAAGCGACGGCCGCCTGAAAGTGGGAGACCGTGTCATGATCAATGAATGCCGGAAATATAAAAATGTCTGTGCGGCCTGGGGCGGCGGATCGGAGTATACGGTGAAAGATTCTTCCACTACCAACGATTCCTTTGACTATATGGTGAAGATACCGGATAATGTCTCCGATCAGGATGCGGTACTTGCCTATCTTCCCTGTGTTGCCCTGAAGGGGGTGAAAAGACTGCAGGTGGAGCAGGGGGAGACCATCGTCGTGGTGGGGGCAGGTATGGTGGGTATTTCGGCCATGCAGATTTTGCGAATTCTCTATCCGGATACTCAGCTGATCGCCGTGGAGGAGAACAGCTTCCGCAGGGAGATCGCAGCTCACTATGCGGACCATTGCGTGGCGCCTTTCGAAGCGGAGCGTGCGATTGCAAAATATACCGGCGGAAAGATGGCGGATAAGGTGGTGGAGTGCTCCGGCAACCCGAAAGTGCCAGGGATATTACACCGTTATGTGAAGGAGTCCGGCTGGGATCTTTCGGATGTCCCGGCGCATATTCATTTGCAGGGGGATTATCCCGAGCAGATCATTATGGATCACTATCACCGCTGGTTTGTGAAACACTGTACTATCACGCTGTCCTGCGCTCTCGCGGCGGGCTGCAAAGAACAGATCCTCGCATGGATGAGCGAGGGGAAGTTTGACACTTCAAAACTGCCTGTGGAAGTGTGGCCTGTGACGAAGTGCGGGGAAGCTTATGCTTATCAGGCGGAGAAGGGCGCGGATGTCTTTAAAATTTTATTCGACTGGAGTCGATGATCGGAGGAAACAAACAGATGACTGAAAAAATAATTTTTATGCCCCACGCCAACATACAGTATTCCCAGTTACATCCATCCAGAAGGCATTGGGTGATAAAAAACTGTTATGAGAAACTGTTTAATCTGATTGAATCACGGGCATGTAAGATGGCCTTTGAGTGCAGCGGCAAAACTCTGGATGAGATGGCTGTTCAGGCGCCGGAAGTTCTGGAGAAGTTAAAAGGGTTGATAAAAGAGGGGCTTGTGGAGCCGGTATCTTCCCCTTACATACATTTCATGCCCGCTAATATTCCGCCGGAAGTGTGTCTGGATTCCCTGAAACATGCGCTGGATGTGTGGGAAAAGCATACCGGGGTGAGGCCTGTCACCGGCTGGAATCCGGAGTGCGGCTGGGCTTCTTTTATCCCCGACGTGTATAAGGATGCCGGGTTTGAGTCTCTTGTGATGGATGCAGATTCCTTTTTCCTGTCCTATGATGAGATCAGGCAGGCTACGGGACTGGCCTATGATGTGCAGGGACACAGCAATAAAAACGAGCTGTTCCGTATCGAGGAGTATATCAGGGACAAACCAGAGTACCTGCGCTATCTGACAAATCCTTCCGTGGCGCCGAACGGGCTTAAGATGATATTCCGGTCGGACTGCATGGCGAATATTCTGCTGTGGTATCTGATGGGAGCTACCGAGGGGGTGAGGGAGAAGCCTGTCGAGGAAGGCGAGATCAGAGAAATGTTAAGCAGATGGCATGAGCGTGTGGCAGCCACCGGAACTTTTATCATGCCTTATGCGGAGGATGCGGAATACATCGGAAGCTCTGCGTACTTTTATGTGAAACAGTTTAATCAGGCGAGATTTTTTGAGGAGGAACCGGGAAGCATAGACCGATTTTCCAGGATCCTCAATATGGCCGAAGAGGTGGGATATGAGTTTGCCCTGCCGGAGGAAGTGCTGCGGGAGGCCAAAGAGCTGATTCCAAACGAAAGAATTCTGTGTATTGAGAACGGGGTTGCCTGGCACGGCGGTACGGCGAAAGCGTGGAACAACACGGAACACGCCAGAATTATGGATCCGGTCTGTCTCTCGATTCTGCGCGGCATTCAGGCGGTAAGGAAGGAAGCGGGGGGCGGACAGGAATGTGGAGAACTGACAGAAGCCATGCGCTGTGTGGCGGATGCCTGGGTATCCGATTCCAGATGGCCGCCGCAGCCCACATCGCCGGGGCGGTTCAATGTAAAGGAGTCCCTGGAGGCGCTGTATCGGGCCAATGAGGCGTTGGAACGGGCGATGAAAGGCTGTGGTATGGAGGAAAAGAGAGCGATCTATTCGCCCAGGTTAATGAAAACACAGATACAGGCTATTGACAGACAATTGATGAGTATGCAATATTTTGGGGAAGAGAACGGATGGAATTTGAAAGACAGTTGGAACTGATACATCTTCAAATTACGGGAAACTGCAATCTGCGCTGTTATTTCTGCGGACAGTGGGGACACGAAGGCTTTTTCTCGCGGGCGGCGGGAACCCCGCTCTCCAGAGAGGAATGGTTTGGGTTTATGGAAAGGCTGGCGGAGATGTACGCCAGTGCCGCCCAAAAACCTTCCGTGATTTTCTGGGGCGGGGAGCCTTTGTGCTGTGCATTTTTCGATGAGGCGGCGGACTATCTGCATGGGCAGGGTTTCCCTCTGGGGCTGATCACGAACGGCAGTCTGTTGGAGAGGCACGCGGCGGTGTGCGACAGGTGTTTCTGTAAAATCTATCTATCCGTGGATGGCCCTCAGGGGATCCATGACAAAATACGGGGAGAAGGGATTTTTGAGAAGGTGCGAAGGGGCAGGGAGAGGTTAAGTTCCTGCCAGATCACGGTGATGAGTGTGCTGACGGAACAGACGGAGGACAATATACAGGAGCTGGCTGACGCGTTGTCCGTGTTCAGGCCTGACGAGGTGATCTTACAGCAGCAGATCGGTCTGTCCCGGAGAGAGATCGACAGGTATAAAAGCTGGATGCGGGAAGTATTCGGTGAGGAAGCCCTGTATATTGACAGTTGGAAGTGGGCGGATGAGGAGGCAGAAAAGATAAAGCGGCAGCGGGAGAGGGTGGAGAAGCAGGTGAAAACGGTGTCTGCTTCTTTTCCGATCCGTTTTCTGCCCCATCTTGACAGCGGGAATCCGAAGAGATGTCTTTCTCCCTGCCGTCATATCCATGTCGCCTGGAACGGGGATCTGCTCTATTGCACGGATTTCTATGATTTTACGGCCGGGAATATACGGCAGACTGCCTGGGAAGATATCTTTTGCAATGAAAAGTCGGATCTGTTTTTGCAGGAAGTCCAGGCGGGGAGGTGTGTGACCTGCAATCACTGTTCCTGGAGACACAGTGAGAGTTTTGGTCTGGCATGAGAAAACTCCTGGGGTTTCCGGATTAAAAGGCTGCAAATACCTGACAAAATCCAGCGAGGGGGGTATCTTGTTTATCATATCAGATTTATTCTTGAGGTTTTCTTTGTGTGTCTCACACAATCGGCGGCTTCTGCCGGGAATTACCAAATGATATGCATTTTTAAACGATTTTATTTACGAAGGAGGATTATCTATGGCAGCAAAATTGAAGAAGTATTTCCCGATGATTCGGAAAAGGGAGGAGTTTCTGGATATCTGTACCGGCGTGAGAGGACTGAAATTTTAGCATGACGGCTTCTTTAAGGAAATGCCGGAGCGGTATAATGATTTTCTCTCCTGCCTGCCGGGGGAGAGAGTTAAAGTGCTGAAGGTCCTGCCGGGGGATTCCACGCGGATCGCGGATGAGACGTCGCTGTTGATCACAGATATCGTTGTGGAACTGGAGGATGGGAGCATCGCGAATGTGGAGATGCAGAAGATTGGGTATCTGTTTCCGGGGCAACGGTGCGCATGTTATTCAGCCGATTTGCTGCTCCGGCAGTATAAGTGGGTGTGGGGTTAAAACTGGAGCTTCTGCAGAAATATGTACTGATTCCGCTTGACATCTTTGTGAAATACCAGCACAATAGAGATATCATAGAGAGACTGGATGCGTGGCTGACATTACCTGTGTGTGACGAACCGGAAAGGATCACAGCATTGATAGAAAAGTATCCGGAGTTTCGTCTGATCTATAAGGAGGACTGCGAAATCTGTCGTAATACAGAAAGGGTGATGGAGATGTTCTAGAAGGAATTGTATGAGCCTGACAGGAATATGGTGCAGTATATGATGGACGAGCAACAGGAGACGATTGATAATATGTATAAAGGGACGGCAAACATACTGCGGAGTCTCAATATGTCCGATAATGAGATCGTTTTGAATCTCTGTGCCCAGTACCGGATAGAAGAGGCGGAAGCACGGAATTATTTGCAGAGAGAAGAACTTTGACGGAGGGGTGCCGCGGGAATAAATTCTTGACTTTTTTTCATCACCCCTTTAAACTGAGAATGTTAAATAAATACAGGAAAATACCGAAATAATTTGGTTTGACAGCCGGTGCACTTTTGCAGCGGCATTTGCACAGTAAGCCGAAGGCATTCGATGCGATAAACCGAAGGCGTTAGCTTAATAAAAAAGAAAGGAAGCAGTCATGTATCAGAAAGTTGACACAAATCTGAACTTTGTAGACAGAGAAAAGGAAGTCTGTCAGTTCTGGAAAGAAAACGATATTTTCAGAAAATCCATGGATATCAGAAAGGACGGTCCGACGTACACGTTTTATGACGGTCCGCCCACAGCCAACGGCAAACCGCATATCGGCCATGTACTGACCCGCGCGATCAAGGATATGATTCCGCGTTACCGGACCATGAAGGGCTATATGGTGCCCAGGAAAGCGGGCTGGGATACCCATGGTCTGCCGGTGGAACTGGAAGTGGAAAAGGAGCTGGGGCTGGACGGAAAAGAACAGATCGAGCAGTATGGTCTGGCGCCTTTTATTGAGAAGTGTAAGGAATCCGTATGGCAGTATAAGGGCATGTGGGAGGATTTCTCTGGCACGGTGGGATTCTGGGCTGATATGGATGATCCTTATGTGACATATTACGATGATTTTATCGAGTCCGAGTGGTGGGCGTTAAAACAGATCTGGGATAAGAAGCTTCTGTATAAGGGATTTAAGATCGTACCCTACTGCCCGAGGTGCGGCACCCCTCTGTCATCCCACGAGGTGGCTCAGGGGTATAAGGCGGTGAAGGAGCGTTCCGCCGTAGTACGCTTTAAGACGGCGGGTGAGGAAAACACTTATTTCCTGGCCTGGACGACCACGCCCTGGACATTGCCGTCCAACGTAGCGCTGTGCGTGAATCCGAAGGACACCTACTGTAAGGTGAAGGCCGCCGACGGCTATATTTACTATATGGCAAAGGAGTTGCTTGATTCAGTGCTGGGAGCTCTGGCGCAGGAAGGGAAAACGGCTTACGAAGTGCTGGAGACTTACACCGGAAAGGAACTGGAGCATAAAGAGTATGAACCGTTGTTTGCCTGTGCCGGGGAGGCGGCAGAAAAACAGCATAAAAAAGGTTTCTATATTACATGTGACAGCTATGTCACAATGTCCGATGGTACGGGCATCGTGCACATCGCGCCGGCCTTCGGTGAGGACGATGCCAATGTGGGGCGTAAATATGAACTGCCCTTCGTACAGTTTGTGGACGGCAGGGGAAATATGACAGGGGAGACGCCCTACGCCGGCAAGTTTGTGAAAGATGCGGACAAGGATATTCTGATGGATTTAGATAAGGAAGGAAAGCTTTTCTCGGCGCCGAAGTTCGAGCATGACTATCCATTCTGCTGGCGCTGCGATACGCCGCTTATCTACTATGCGAGAGAATCCTGGTTTATCAAAATGACCGCTGTGCGGGACGATCTGGTGAAAAACAATAAGACTGTCAACTGGATTCCGCCTTCCATCGGGGAGGGGCGTTTCGGCAACTGGCTGGAGAATATTCAGGACTGGGGAGTTTCCAGAAACCGTTACTGGGGCACGCCGCTCAATATTTGGGAGTGCGCGGGCTGCGGCCATCAGGAGGCCATCGGTTCCAGGGAGGAACTTTATAAGCTCTCCGGCAATCCGAAAGCGAAGGATGTGGAGCTTCACAGGCCCTATATCGATGAGATCACCTGTACCTGTCCGGCCTGCGGCGGCGTGATGAAGCGTGTGCCGGAAGTGATTGACTGCTGGTTTGATTCCGGCGCCATGCCTTTCGCGCAGCATCATTATCCGTTTGAGAATAAGGAGCTGTTTGAGGCACAGTTCCCGGCGCAGTTTATCTCCGAGGCGGTAGATCAGACCAGAGGGTGGTTCTATTCGTTGATGGCGGAGTCTACCCTGTTATTTAACAAATCGCCTTTTGAGAACGTAATCGTACTTGGCCATATCCAGGATGAGAACGGCCAGAAGATGAGCAAGAGTAAGGGGAATGCTATCGATCCCTTCGAGGCCCTTGAGACCTACGGCGGGGATGCGATCCGCTGGTATTTCTACATCAATTCCGCGCCCTGGCTGCCCAACCGCTTCCATGGCAAGGCGGTGCAGGAAGGACAGAGGAAATTCCTGGGTACACTCTGGAATACTTACGCGTTCTTTGTGCTGTACGCCAATATTGATGACTTTGATGCGACGAAATATACCCTGGATTATGACAAACTGCCGGTGATGGATAAGTGGCTTTTGTCGAAGCTGAACACGGCCATCGGACAGGTGGATGAGCATCTGGAGAATTACAGGATCCCCGAGGCGGCGAGGGTGCTGGACAACTTTGTGGATGAGATGAGCAACTGGTATGTCCGCAGAAGCAGGGAGCGCTTCTGGGCAAAGGGCATGGAGCAGGATAAGATAAACGCCTATATGACGCTGTATACGGCCCTTGTGGAGATCTGCAAGTGCGCGGCCCCGCTTGTACCGTTTATGACCGAGGAAATTTATCGGAATCTGGTGTGCAGCATCGACAAAACTGCGCCGGAGAGTATCCATCTGTGCGATTTCCCCACAGTGAAGGCGGAACTGATCGATAAAGAGCTGGAAAGTTATATGGAGGAAGTGCTGCATATTGTGGTGCTTGGCAGAGCGGCGAGAAATGAGGCAAACATCAAGAACCGCCAGCCTATCGGGGAGATGATCGTCAAGGCGGAGAACGAGCTGCCTGCTTTCTATCAGGAAATTGTCAGGGATGAACTGAATGTGAAGAAGGTGACTTTTGCGGAAGAGGTTTCTTCTTATACGAGTTACAGCTTCAAGCCGCAGCTTCGCACACTGGGACCGAAATACGGAAAACAGTTAGGCGGCATCAGAGCCTTTCTTTCCAACATTGACGGCCTTTCGGCGATGGCGGCTGTCGCATCCTTTAAAGAGGGCGGCACACTGGATTTTGAAGTGGACGGCGTAAGGATCTCTCTCGGGGAGGAAGATCTGCTGATCGAGATGAGTCAGAAAGAGGGATTTGTGGCCCAGTCTGATAAGGCTGTGACGGTTGTGCTTGACACCAATCTGACGCCGGAACTGCTGGAGGAGGGATTCTCTGCGGAGGTGATCAGCAAGATCCAGACCATGCGGAAAGAGGCCGGGTTTGAGGTGATGGATCATATCGATGTCTCCGTGACGGGGAATGAAAAGATTGCTTCCATCGTGCAGAAAAATGTTGTGGCAATTTCCGAGAAGGTGCTGGCCGATGGGATCTGCTATAAGGAGGAGCTTGCCGGTGCGAAGGAGTGGAAGGTGAACGGCGAAACGGTCGTGATCGGTGTGCGGAAGCGGTAAATTCAGAAAAATTGTATGTTTTGTCTATTTTCATTTTGCGGGAAAGGGATTATACTGATAGAGAAAAAATTATGGTAATAAGCAGTGAGAATGAGGAAAGGGAGAGAGTCATGGTACTGAAATCACAGCAGAAAAAGTTAAGCTTTGACAAAGAACTGTTTAAAAGAAGTGTGCTGTATAATGTGAAGACATTATACAGAAAGACAATGGAGGAAGCGACGCCGCAGCAGATCTTCCAGGCTGTTTCCTATGCCATCAAAGATGCGGTGGTGGATTACTGGATGGAAACCCAGAAGGAATATGATAAGCAGGATCCGAAGATGGTTTACTACATGTCCATGGAGTTTCTGATGGGACGTGCGCTGGGCAATAACATTATCAATTTACAGGCCTATGTGACGGTGCAGGAAGCGCTTGAAGAGCTGGGCGTGGATCTGAACATAGTTGAAGATCAAGAGCCGGATGCGGCGCTTGGGAACGGGGGCTTAGGCCGTCTGGCGGCATGTTTTCTGGATTCCCTGTCCACCCTGGGGTATGAAGCCTACGGCTGTGGCATCCGCTATCATTACGGCATGTTCAAACAGCAGATCCGGGATGGTTTTCAGGTGGAAGTGCCGGATAACTGGCTGGAGAACGGCAATCCTTTTGAACTGAAAAGGCCTGAGTATGCGAAGGAAGTAAAATTTGGCGGCTATGTCAATATCTATGTGGACGAGAACGGCAGAAGCCATTTCAGACAGGAGGGCTATCAGTCTGTCAAGGCGGTTCCCTATGATATCCCGATCGTGGGCTACGGAAACGGTATTGTCAACACGCTGCGCATCTGGGATGCGGAGCCGGTGGAATGCTTCCAGCTGGATTCCTTCGACAAGGGCGATTACCAGAAGGCGGTGGAGCAGCAGAACCTTGCCCGCAATATCGTGGAGGTACTCTATCCGAATGATAACCACTATGCAGGGAAAGAGCTTCGTCTGAAACAGCAGTATTTCTTCATCTCCGCTTCTGTACAGCAGGCAGTGGCGAAGTATATGAGAAAGCATAATGACATCAGAAAGTTCCATGAAAAAGTTACATTCCAGCTCAACGATACGCATCCCACGGTAGCGATCGCGGAACTGATGCGTGTACTGATGGACGAATATTTCCTGACTTGGGATGAGGCCTGGGAGGTAACCACAAAGACCTGCGCTTACACAAACCATACGATCATGTCGGAAGCTCTCGAAAAATGGCCCATCGAGTTGTTTTCCAGACTGCTTCCCCGTATCTATCAGATCATCGAGGAGATCAACAGAAGGTTTGTGATCCGAATCGAGCAGATGTATCCGGGCAACCATGAGAAGGTGCGCAAGATGGCGATCCTTTACGACGGACAGGTGAAGATGGCCCATCTGGCGATCGTGGCCGGCTATTCCGTCAACGGTGTGGCAAGGCTGCATACAGAGATTTTAAAAACGCAGGAACTGAAAGACTTTTATGAGATGATGCCCGGGAAGTTCAACAACAAGACCAACGGCATCACGCAGCGTAGATTCTTACTGCACGGCAATCCGCTGCTGGCAACCTGGGTGACGAATCACGTGGGAGCGGACTGGATCACGGATTTGCCGAAGATCGAGGGGCTTAAAGTGTATGCGGACGATAATAAGTCCCAGCAGGAATTTATGAACATCAAGTATCAGAATAAGGTGCGTCTGGCAAACTACATTTTGGAGCATAACGGTGTGGAAGTGGATCCCCGCTCTATTTTCGACGTACAGGTGAAGAGACTGCACGAGTACAAGAGACAGCTCCTCAACATCCTGCATGTGATGTACTTATACAATGAGATCAAGGATCATCCCGATATGGAGTTTTACCCGAGAACCTTCATTTTCGGCGCAAAGGCGGCAGCGGGCTATAAGAATGCGAAGCTGACGATCAAGCTGATCAATGCGGTGGCCGATGTGATCAACAATGACGAGTCCATAAAAGGAAAGATCAAAGTGGTGTTTATTGAAGATTACCGCGTTTCCAATGCGGAGATGATCTTTGCGGCGGCAGATGTGTCCGAACAGATTTCTACGGCAAGTAAGGAAGCGTCCGGGACAGGCAACATGAAATTTATGTTAAATGGCGCCTTAACAATTGGAACGATGGATGGCGCCAATGTGGAGATCGTGGAAGAAGTAGGTGAGGAGAACGCATTTATTTTCGGTTTGAGTTCAGAGGAAGTGATTCGTTTTGAGAATTACGGCGGTTATGATCCGATGGAGATCTTCAACAATGACCAGGATATCAGAAGAGTGCTGATGCAGCTGATCAATGGGACATATTCGCCTCAGGATTCGGAGCTGTTTCGGTCGTTGTATAATTCGTTGTTAAATACGCAGTCCACGAATAAGGCGGATACTTACTTTATTTTAAAGGATTTCAAGGCCTATGCGGCGGCACAGAAGAAAGTGGAGGAAGCTTACAGGGATACCGCGGGCTGGGCAAAGAAGGCGATTTTAAATGTGGCCTGTTCCGGGAAGTTTACTTCAGACAGGACCATTCAGCAGTATGTGGATGAGATCTGGCATCTGGATAAGGTGGTGTTGCCGCCTCGCAAGAATAGATAACGGGTGTTTTGGTAAAGAGGCCGCCCGATTATAAAAATATCCCCTCAGCGCCCCGCTCTCGCTTCGGGGAAAACGCAGCGGTACTAAGTTCATGATCCACTAAGTACCAGCGTTTTCCAGAGGCGCTTCAAGGATATTTTTATAATCGGGCTACGTTGTTGTAAAAGGCCATTTTTGAGGATCCGAATCTTTTGATGATGGCAAGCGACAGGACGTTGAAATTTAAGAAGGGGAAATATTATTTGAATGTATAGAAATATTAAAATGAGATTTGATAAGAAAGGGAGTGCGTATGGTTACATTATATGATGGCGGCGCCTGGCTGGTGAATGGGGAGGAGTTGATCCCGGACAGCCATGAGGCGGCTGCGGCGGTAAAGCAGAAGACGGGGATGGAGATTTCCAGGGAAGATGCGGCGAAGAGGACGATGGCCTATGGGATCCTGGAGGAGCATAATACTTCGGATTCCATGGACAGGTTAAAGATCCGGTTTGATAAGCTGACAAGCCATGATATTACCTTTGTGGGGATTATTCAGACGGCCAGGGCTTCAGGGCTTGAGCGGTTTCCGATGCCTTATGTGCTGACAAACTGCCATAATTCTTTGTGTGCGGTAGGCGGCACGATCAATGAGGATGATCATATGTTCGGGCTGACCTGTGCGAAGCGGTACGGCGGGGTGTATGTGCCCCCTCATCAGGCGGTGATCCACCAGTATGCCAGAGAGATGTTAGCGGGTGTCGGAAAGATGATTCTGGGATCGGATTCCCATACGAGATATGGGGCTCTTGGCACAATGGCCATGGGTGAGGGCGGCCCGGAACTGGTAAAACAGCTTTTGAATCAGACCTACGATATAGGCAGGCCGGAAGTAGTGGCAGTCTATCTGACCGGGGAGCCGGTGAAAGGTGTGGGACCCCAGGACGTGGCGCTTGCCATTATCGGGGCAGTGTTTGGGAACGGCTATGTGAAGAATAAGGTGATGGAGTTTGTAGGGCCCGGGGTAGCTTCCCTGAGCGCGGACTTCCGAATCGGCATCGATGTGATGACCACAGAGACTACCTGCCTTTCTTCGATCTGGGAGACGGATGAGAAGATTGAGGAGTGGTACGATATCCATGGGAGAAAGGAAGAGTACAGGGAGTTAAAGCCAAGGAAAGCGGTTTACTATGACGGTGCGGTGACGGTTGATCTGAGTAAGATCAGACCGATGATCGCTATGCCCTTCCACCCCAGCAATACCTACACAATTGAAGAATTAAATGCAAATTTAACTGATATTCTGGAGGATGTGGAGAAGCGTGCGGCGGTGAGCCTGGACGGCGCAGTTGACTTTACGCTGAGAAATAAGGTGAAAGACGGCAGATTGCTGGTGGACCAGGGGATCATTGCGGGTTGCGCAGGCGGCGGTTTTGAGAATATCTGTGCGGCAGCTGATATCCTGAAAGGTAATTATATTGGAGCGGAAGGGTTTACGCTCAGCGTATATCCTGCCTCCATGCCGGTCTATATGGAACTGATCCGCAACGGAAAGGCGGCGGATATTCTGGAGACAGGCGCGGTGTTGAAGACGGCCTTCTGTGGGCCCTGCTTCGGTGCGGGCGATACGCCGGCCAACAATGCGTTCAGTATCCGACACTCCACAAGAAACTTCCCCAACAGAGAGGGATCCAAGCTGCAAAACGGTCAGATCGCATCGGTGGCTCTTATGGATGCCCGCTCTATCGCGGCTACGGCGGCGAATAAAGGTGTGCTGACAGCAGCCACAGATTTTGACGGCGAATTTGGAAAGTATCGTTATCATTTCGACAGCAATATCTATGCGAACAGAGTGTTTGATTCAAAGGGCGTGGCGGATGAATCAGTGGAGATCCGGTTCGGGCCGAATATCAAAGACTGGCCGAAGATGGGAGCGCTGCCGGAGAATCTGGTGCTGCGGGTGGTGGCGGAGATCCACGATCCGGTGACGACAACGGATGAACTGATTCCTTCCGGGGAGACATCCTCCTTCCGTTCCAATCCGCTTGGTCTGGCGGAATTTACTCTGTCCAGAAAGGATCCGGAATATGTGGGACGGGCAAAGGATATTCAGAAGGCGGAGACGGCGAGAATGGCCATGGTCAATTCTGCCGCAGACAATATGGCCGGGGCTGAATTGACCATTGAACATCCCTGTCAGGCCCATCCCGATGTGAAGCCGGTGATGAATGCGGTGAAAAAGACCTTCGGGGATGCAAGCCATGAGAATACCGGTTTCGGCTCCACGATCTTTGCGGTGAAGCCAGGGGATGGCTCTGCCAGAGAGCAGGCGGCTTCCTGTCAGAAAGTGCTGGGCGGCTGGGCTAATATTGCCAACGAGTACGCCACAAAGCGCTACCGCTCCAACCTGATCAACTGGGGTATGCTGCCGTTTCTGATAAAGGAAGGTGAGCTTCCATTTAAAAACCTTGACTATCTGTTTATTCCGGGAATTCGGAAAGCGGTGGAGGAGAAGGCGGGTGTGATCAAAGCCTACCGGGTGGATCCAGAGGCAGAGGCGCTTTGGGAATTTGAACTGACGTTAGGAGAACTGACTGACGAGGAGAGACAGATCATTCTAAAGGGATGCTTGATAAATTATAACAGGGGTTAATATTTGAAAAACGGCAGAGAAGAGTGAAAATGATTCTCTGCCGTCTTTTATGCGCAGACCCGCATAAGGAAATTTGCTGCCAGGGCAGCATGCAAGCTGTTCGCGGACATAGGCCTGACGGATGACCGAAATGCCGGGATGCTCCACAGGAGTTTTCCATAGTTAAAGATACCACACCAAATATGATGAACCCACGCTTACACACTACCAGCTATAATAAACCGCAAGGACAGCAATTTGATACTGCTGTCCTTTCTTTTTTATAAAATTGTAGTAACCGAAAAAAAGCTGTAAAATGAGAAATATATTTGTCCTTGTAACATTTCTCGGACATTTGCCTGTTATACTCTTTGCAAAAAGAAAAGGAAGTGACAATATGAAGCAGATTTTAATTGTCGAAGACGATAATCTTTTGAATAAAACCCTTGCTTACAATTTGGCATCTGACGGTTACAATATAACTGCTGTTCTGAATGCAAGAGCAGCGGCTGAATCACTGAAAACAAACATTTTTGATTTGGTATTGCTGGATATAAATTTACCAGACGGAAATGGTTATGACCTATGCCGCCTTATCAAGCCAGAGAATACCGATACAGTAGTTATATTTCTAACTGCTAACGATCAGGAAAGTGATCAGATACGGGGATATGAAGCTGGTGCAGTGGATTACATCACGAAGCCTTTTTCGATTGGTGCTTTGCAACGAAAAATAAAGGCTATGTTTGCTATGCTGGAGCATCATAAACCGACTAAGGATATTTACGAGGACGGCAGCCTGTTTCTTGATTTTTCGGAACAATTTGCCAGTTTGAATGGGAAAACCTTAACACTTTCCACAATGGAATATAAAATGCTGAACCTATTTCTCAAAAACCCGAAGCAAGTACTTACCCGCCAACAACTTTTGGAAAAGCTGTGGGACATTGAAAAAAAATATGTAGACGAACATACCCTTACTACTTCTATCAGCCGGATTCGCAGCAAGATTGAAGCGGATGGCGACACATATATCAAGACGGTTTACGGTATGGGTTATCAATGGACAGGAGGTGAAAAGAAATGAAACTAAATAATCTTTCTACCAAGAAAATTTGTAGGCTGGTTAGTGCTGGTTTGATTCTCTCTATGCTGGTGCTTACTGTTATTCTCAGTAGCATAATGCAGGATATGAAAATTTTCATAGCAGGTGGAACTTTGACACTCTGTGCATTTTTCTGGATTAAGCTACTGGTGGTGTCTTTTGGAAAACGACTTTCTCTTTTTACTTCTGATTTATGCCGGACGTTGGACAACATGATTGATGGAAACGAGGAGTTACAAAAATCAAATGAGAGTGAAACTCTTTTCGCCCGTATCAACAACCGTCTAATACGCCTATATGAGATTATGCAGGAGAACCGGCACAAGGTAGACATGGAACGACAGGAGCTTCAAATGCTGATTTCTGATATTTCCCATCAAGTCAAAATACCAGTTAGCAATCTGCGAATGGTAACGGACACGCTTCTGACAAAACCTGTTTCAGAAGAAGAACGGAGGGACTTTTTACAAGGCATACTCAGCCAGACCGATAAACTGGATTTTCTTTTTCAAGCACTGGTTAAAACATCCCGGCTGGAAACCAGAGCGATACGCTTAGAAAAGAAAGATATCAATTTATTTCATACGCTTGCACAAGCCATGAGTGGAGTTGTATATGCCGCAGAGAAAAAAGAAATTGCTGTATCTGTGGACTGCCCAGAAGATTTGCCGATTTCCCATGACAGCAGGTGGACAAGCGAAGCCATTTTCAATCTGCTGGATAATGCAGTAAAGTACACACCGTCAGGTGGAAAAATTTCTGTGTCGGTGGTGCTGTGGGAAATGTATGTTGAAATCAAAGTAGCCGACACCGGCAAAGGTATTTCCGAAAGCAATCAGGCTGCCATCTTCCGGCGCTTCTATCGTGAGGAAGAAGTACATGAACAACAGGGCGTGGGGATTGGTTTGTATTTGGCGCGTGAGATTGTAACACGGCAAGGCGGTTATATCAAGGTCATTTCGGAGCCGGGACAAGGTTCGGAATTTTCTATTATGCTTCCTGTAAGGTAGGATATAGACATTTTTTTGAAATGTCCGAGCGTTGTAACATTTCGCCCTGATTTTTGGTGAAAATTTTTTCTGCTTCGGACATTTGTGTAACATTTGTGGTTTACAATGCCTTTATCAACAAGCGGAAAGCCTTGAAAGGAGCATTTGAATGTGAGCATTTTACAAACAATCGACTTAAAGAAGTATTACGGCACAAAGCCAAACATTACTCGTGCTATTGACGGTGTAAATTTTACTGTGGAACAAGGAGAATTTGTTGCTGTAGTTGGAACCTCCGGCAGCGGTAAGTCTACTTTGCTCCACATGATGGGAGGACTTGATACCCCTACTTCCGGCAGCGTGATTGTACGGGGGGAAGAACTTGCAAAAAAGAATGATGATGAATTGACAATTTTCCGCCGTCGTAACATCGGATTTATCTTCCAAAATTATAATCTGGTACCGATATTGAATGTATATGAAAATGTCGTCCTGCCTGTGGAACTGGATGGCGATACCGTAGACCAAAAATTCATGGACGAAGTGGTGTGTATGTTGGCATTAGAAGATAAGCTGAAAAACATGCCGAACAATCTTTCCGGCGGTCAGCAGCAGCGTGTAGCGATTGCACAAGCTTTAATTACGAAACCAGCGATTGTCCTTGCCGATGAACCGACTGGAAATTTGGACAGCAAAACCAGTGCAGATGTATTGGGGCTTTTGAGACGTACCAGCGGAGAATTTAATCAGACCATTGTAATGATTACTCACAACAGCGAGATCGCCCAACTCGCAGACCGCATTGTGCGGATTGAGGATGGCAAAATTGTGGGTTAAAGGAGGTGGGAATTATGACTTATCCTTTTGAAAATGATACAGAGAAAATAGAGAAAAGGATTGCTGAAAGGAGCGTATCTTCTGAAAAGAATAGGACATTTTTAATCAGGGTTATTGTCTTGATTGCGTCATTTTTACTGAGCTTTTCTGGTATTCTTTTGTGTAACGCAACGCTTAGTATGCAGCAGAATACCCGTATAAATAATGCGGCAGAAACATTAGGAACTGTTTTAGGAATTGTTATTGTACTTCTTTGTACAGCAGGACTGGCTGTCAAAAATATTCTTTATGTATCTGTATTGCAACGAGTACATGAATTTGCACAATTACGGGCAATCGGTGCAACTTACCGGCAAATTAAATCAGTAGTCAAGAAAGAACGTGACAAAATTGCAAAACCTTGTATTGTGTTGGGGACAATCATCGGTTTTTTGGTAAACTTAGTTTTACCACTTCATTTTTATTGGATACCAAGTATTGTATGTATTGTAATTTCCGGTATATTTATTTGGATTATCACAGCTTTGGCTTTTCAAGCACCAGCGAAAATGGCTGCATCTACATCTCCAATAGAAGCGCAACATACACAAGCAACAAACTATTTTAGAAATGTTTGGACAAAGGGTAAGCTTACCCCTATAAGAATCGGGTGGATGTATTGTAGAGCCAATAGGAAGAAAGCTGCCTATACATTTTTATCTCTCGTTATGAGTGGAATTCTAATGTTTGGTGTTTTTTCAATACTGAATGCGATAAATCTCGAAAGACTCGCGGCACAACCTTATCAGGGGAATAGTGATGTATATGTATTGCTAAATTCAACAGCTGACGAGCAATCTACATATGATTTAATGAAGTCTACGCCTTTTACAGAGGAGCAAAAGCAAAAATTATATAATATTTCAGGTGTAAATGATGTTTATGAATTATATATGTTAGACGGTATTCTTACAAATTCCGAGGGTAAAAAATTTGAACTGTCCATTGAAAATATCGTAAACTCAGCTATATTTGATAATGAAATTGTTGAGGGTGTGCAACCAAGTCAGGAATTACAGAACGGCGTAATTCCTGTTGCTATCAATAGATATTCGCCCTATTATCAGGAACTGAATATGCCGCTTCAAGTTGGAGATTATCTGCCATATACCATAGATACAGGTTATGGTAAAAAGGAAGTGAAATTAGTCGTAAGCGGATTTGTAGAAAACAGAGATACCGGGCTTGTAATTTATACAAGTAGTGAAAATATGAAATCGCTGTCAGAGATGAACTGTACACTTGCATGGTATGTTTGTTTGGATGATAACAGAAAAGATGCAGCAACAACGACAATCAAGGAAATTTTTACAGATGATAACAGAGTTAATATATCAGTTTTGGCTGATGATGTTATGACATTGGAAGATTACTTCCATAATGCGAAAGTTATAATTACTGTTTTGGTGGTGCTTATTAGTCTGTTTTCATTTATAAATATGCTGAATACCAGCATTACAAATGCTATTGCCAGAAGACGCGACTATGCACTACTGGAAGCCACAGGTATGACAAAATTGCAGTTGCAAAAAGTACAACAGTCAGAAAACTTTATCTATCTGGTTGGAAGTTTTATAGGAAGCTGCATTTTAGGTATACCAATCGGATTTTTGCTTTGTACCCAAATATCAAAAATCCCCGGACTTTCATACTTTGAATATCATTTTCCAGTTCTTTTTGTGTTTTTATACCTTGCTGCTGTTGTAATGGTCTATAATGTAGTGTCAATATATCAGAAGAAATCTTTGTACCAGCAGTCAATTATAGACCGCATTAGAAAGACGGATTAAGTTTTAATACTCCGTCAGCACCACAATTACATTACTCTGCTGATACAGCTAGCATGCAAACACGCTGGATTGTAGAGAAGATTTTTGACCTTGCCGTGCACAGGAGGGGAGCCGTTGTTTGTCGCCGGAAGAGATACGGGAGGAAATGAGGCTGTTTCTGACATCCGTTATTCAGTATTTCCCGGAAGCGGTACGGCCCCGGATCCTCCTGACGGCGCCGGCGCCGATTCGCAAAGACATCAGTGAGTATGAGTATTGCGGCCTGGCATCGGACAGATCCCATGAACTGGGAAAACAATATGAATCGCTTGCGTCGGATCTGGGGATATTTTTTCTTGATGCCGGTGCTCTTGGGCTGAAACTGGGTGGGGACGGACTCCATTTTACAGAGGAGGATCATCGGCATTTTGCGGAGGCAATAAGAAAAAGGTGGAGGAGATCTGGGACGGGGACTGAATACTCTGACGAGAAAAGAAGATATTTCCCGTATGCCGGCCATAAATATTTTCAGGAAAGTTCCGATATAAATAGTACAGGATGGGAAAAGATACCACGGAAGGTACACAGAGGACGATTGTGCACTGACCGTGGTGTTTTTGTGTAAGAACGGATCACGGAGGAGAGTGCTTGCGAACATTCCTGATATTATGAAGGAAGGGGATGAAGTACGGAGTGAAAATCCAGAACAGCCATTACCAGATGGCATCACAGATGAAGAAGAGGGAAATCAAACAGGTGAAGGTCATGAAAGGAATGACCATGACGCGCATGAGTGGCAGTTTTCGTTCCATGACATTGAACAGCCAGAATGTGAGAGGCAAGGGGGCCGGCGAAGAGGAAGACGTGACCGCTAAGATGAGGCGGCGCAGTGTATATTTTCTCCTGGATATGCTCTTTGGAGAGCATGCGAGGAAGCTGCCTTCATTTGGCGGGGACAGCATGTCTTCCGCCTGGGGGATCGAAAATGTGCACTATGAGACGGAAAATTATTTTATGCAGGAACAGAGCGCATCCTTTCAGACAACCGGCCAGGTGGTGACGGAGGACGGCAGAACCATCGATTTTAACATGAATGTACATATGAGCAGCCGTTTTGAGGCATATTACAGGGAAAGCTTTGATTTACAGCGGGCGGTAAATCTGTGCGATCCGCTTGTGATCAATCTGGACTCTTCACCGGCTACAGTGTCAGACCAGACATTCTATTTTGATCTGGACGGCGACGGTGTGGAGGAAAATATCCACAAATTAAACAGCGGCAGCGGCTATCTGGCGCTTGACAGAAATGGTGACGGTGAAATCAATGACGGCAGCGAACTGTTCGGCACCGTCTCCGGCGACGGCTTTGCGGATCTGGCAAAGTACGACAAGGACGGCAACGGGTGGATCGATGAGAACGATGAGATCTGGAAACACTTAAAGATCTGGGTACAGACGGAAAACGGGCCTGAACTCTACAGTCTCGCTGAAAAGGGCGTAGGTGCTATCTGTTTAAACAAAGTACCCACCTATTATACACAGTATGGAAAAGACGGCGAAGTTGATGCCGTGGTGCGCAGTACCGGCATGTTCCTCTATGAAAACGGCCGCGCCGGCAGCATGCAGCACCTGGATCTGGCAACCTGAATTTATCTGACAGCGCAATTTTTGCCTTAATACAAAAATATTGCTCTGTCCCTCAGGGGTCTGCGGAAGCGTGTCTGAACGGGGTACATGATCCCGCTTTCGCGTCCTCTGAACCAAAAAATAATTTCCTCCAATTCTGCATAAAACAGACAGCACTGGAAAAACTAAGGGCATAGAATCAAATTTAGTTTATTATGTGGTTTGGAGGAAAAATAGAATGAAGAAGCGTAGCGGTAAAAGTAGTCAGAGAAAAGAGAAAATGGTCATGATCATTTCCTCAGCGTTGGTGCTTACAGCGCTGACGGTCACCGGAATCTATGTACGGAACCAGAACAATGAGGAACCGGACGGGGGGTATACGATCGATTTCAGTTCACTGGAGGAGAGCAGTTCCTCAGGGGTTGAGGCAGAGGATATCCCGGTCACGGACAGCGATCTGGATTATGATCCGGCATCCACGGAAGCGGGCTCTACTACGGTGAAAAATGATTATGGGAAATCCGGCACTGCGACTGCCGATGCAGATCCTTTTGACGAAAAGGCAGAGGCGATACGCCTGAAGGAGGCCTCTTCTGATCTGATTGTCGGAGCGGGGGAAACCAAGGACGGAGAAATAAAGAGTGAAGAGGAAGAGATGGCTACGGAAGCGATGGTAGAGCTTCAGACAGAAGATGGGGTGGAAGAGGCTTCTTCTGAAGCGGTAGCAGCACAGGTGCAGCCGGAACTTACATTCAGCGAGGCGGATTCTCTGGTTATGCCGCTCGTGGGGAATGTTTTGATCAACTATAGTGCCGATAAATCCGTATACTTCCCCACATTGCAGCAGTATAAATGTAATCCGGCACTGATCGTTGCAGCGAATGTCGGAGAGTCTGTTAAGGCGGCGGCTAACGGCATGGTGAGCAAAATCTACAATGACCCGATGACAGGCCAGACAGTTGTGATGTCTTTGGGAAATGGATATGAGCTGACTTATGGACAGCTGCAGGAGGTAACAGTTTCCGAGGGGACTTATGTGGCGGAAGGAGAAATTTTTGCGCAGATCGGGGAGCCGACTCGTTATTATGCGGTAGAGGGCAGTAATTTATATATGAAACTGACAAAGGACGGTGTACCCATCAACCCGGTGGCATAAAAGATTACAGGTGAAATAAAAAAGAATCTTGCTAAAGCAGGATTCTTTTTTTATAATAGGAAATATGAAAAATTGTAATTTGAGACAATGTCATCAAAAGAAAAAGTGTAACGCTGCTGTGGCGTTTTTACTTGTTTCGTGTATGCTTTTGTCCGGCTGTGCCGCCGGAGCGCCCTTTATGGAGAAGGAGGAGAATGGGACTGAATTTACCATGGAGACGCTGGGGCTGGAGCCTGATTTTTCTTATGTAAGAGAACCGGAAAAACCGGGTATTCAGGTGGACCGTCTGGGGTATTTGCCGGGGAGCAGTAAAATGGCAGTCTTTCAGGGGACGGAATTGCCGGAAAGTTTTCAGGTGGTGGCAAAGGACTCCGGGGAATGTGTTTACCAGGGAGAAATACGAATCAGGGGAAACGCATCAGACGGCGTATTTACCGGATATGGCAGCTTTACGGAGTTGAGGGAAGAGGGAAGCTATTATATCAAATGTGATAAAATAGGATGTTCCTATTATTTTGATGTGAAAAAGGATGTTTATCTGGAGAAATCCAGAGAGTATGGCAGTATCATAGAGGAGATGCAGAATACGGAAGGGATTCAGGAAACCGTGGATATCTGTGAAGCGCTCAGCTGTCTTCTGGCAGCTTATGAGATGTATCCGGAGCTGCTGACAAAGCTGTGGAGTGCGGGAAATACAGTGGGAGAAGAGGAGGGGGCCGACGCCGGGGAATTCTTTAGAATGCTTCGGCAGAAGACGGATGTGCTGCTGTCCCTGCAGGATGAGAGAACAGGCGGTATTTACACAAATACAGGAGTGCTTCAGGCGATGGGAGAAGAAGGACAGGAAGCAGAAAGGGAAATGAGCGAAGAAGCGGCTGCAGCGTTTGCCGGAACAATGGCAAAATACGGATATCTGTATCAGGAGTACGATTGGGATTATGCCAATATCTGCCTGAAAGCGGCGGCGAAAACGTGGCGCTATTTAGACAGGGCACAGCAGGGAGGCGGCGTTTTGGAAGAACGTGTGGCTACTGGGAAAATTTATGCGGCATCCGAGCTTTATCGTGCATCAAATGAAAGATTATATCATAATTATATTTTACAGAATCAGGAATTGGTGGTGAGCAGAAAAACGGATCTGTATCTGCTGATGGGAAAGGTTACTTATCTCTCCACCAAAAGATCGGTGGATCATGAGCTCTGCAGCCAGATCATGAGCGAACTGATGCTGGAGGCTGAGAAGACAGCGGCGAATCAGAAGACGGGGTTGTTTTATGTGGAGGATGAGGAAGCAGATGCCGTTATGTGGGATATGACAGCCCTGGCTCTGGCGAATTATGCGGTTATGAACCATGAATATGCCACTGTGATTGAGAATCATCTGCACTATCTGTTTGGCAGAAATGCGGAAGGCGTGTTTCTGATAGAGGAACCGGAAGGTAAGGAGGCGGCAAGGGTACTGCTTCTGCTAAGCCTTGTGGAGGCGGAGAGAAAAATTATAGAAGAGGCGGAAACGGAACTGTGAAAAATTGGATCAATGCGCTTTAGAAGCGGTTGTGGAAAGGATAGGGTTATTATGAAGATTGTAGTATTGGCAGGTGGGATCAGCACAGAGAGAGATGTATCGCTGAGTTCGGGAAGTCTGATATACAGATGCCTGAAAGAACGGGGACATCAGGTGATCCTGCTGGATGTTTTTCTGGGGTATGAAAAAGAGGATGTCGGGGATGTTTTTGAAAAAGAGCTGGATTGGGCAGCCGAGATAGGGCATGTATCCGAAGAAAGTCCTGATATAGAGCAGATCAAAGCGCAGCGTCCGGACTGGAAGAAAAACTTTTTTGGCCCCAATGTTATATCAATCTGTCAGGCGGCGGATGTTGTATTTATGGGACTCCATGGAGAAAACGGGGAAAACGGCAGGATACAGGCATGTTTTGATCTGATGGGGATCTGCTATACGGGGACGGATTATGTAAGTTCGGCGCTATGCATGGATAAGGGGCTGGCAAAAGAGCTGTTCTGCTTTCATGGGATTCCGACTCCTCAGGGAATCCGGCTAAAGAAAAAAGAACTGGAGCTGCATCTGGAAAAATGGAGACAGGACCAAAGGATCTGTGCGCAGACAGGGGGAGAGATCGTCCTGCCTTTCGTGGTAAAAGCCTGTAACGGAGGATCCAGCGTAGGGGTCTATATGGTAAAACAGGGACAGGAGTATGAGAAGGCGCTGCGCGAGGCTTTTCGTTATGATGACGAGGTGATCGTGGAACGCTGCATAAAAGGCAGAGAGTTTTCTGTTGGAGTGATGGAAGGCAGAGCTCTTCCGGTTATAGAGATCGCGCCGAAACAGGGATTTTACGATTATAAAAATAAATATCAGGCAGGCAGTACGGTGGAGACATGTCCTGCTGAAATACCGGATGAAAAGACGAAGGAAATGCAGATGTGGGCTGAGAGGGTCTATCAGGTTCTGCGGCTGAGAAACTATGCCCGGATGGATTTTATGATGAGTGAAGCGGGCGAGATATTCTGTCTGGAGGCAAACACGCTGCCCGGTATGACGCCGACCTCTCTTTTGCCCCAGGAGGCGGCAGCGGAGGGAGTTTCTTTCGGAGAACTGTGCGAGAAGATTATGGAATCGGCGCTGCGGGCAGGCATGTAAAACAGAGAAAAGCGGGGAAGTTATATGAAAAATATGACATTAAAAAATATTGCCGGATGTTGTCATGGCAGACTTATCGGCGGCAGAGAAGAGCTGGAGATAGCAGGCGCTGTGATGGACTCCCGTCAGATTGAAAAGGATTTTCTGTTTTTTGCAATAAAAGGAGAGAGGGTGGATGGACATCGGTTTATCCCGCAGGCGATGAAACAGGGTGCTGCCTGTGCGGTCTGTGAGAGAGTACCGGAATGGGAGGAGAAAGAAGCGGAAGGGCCATATATTCTGGTAGAAAATGTGCAGAAAGCCATGCAGGATATCGCTGCTTTTTACAGAGGCACTCTCTCCATACCGGTCATAGGGATCACCGGGAGCGTGGGCAAGACCAGCACAAAGGAATTTATTGCTGCAGTTTTATCGCAAAAATACAGGGTGCTGAAAACCCGGGGAAATTATAACAATGAGCTGGGAGTACCGCTGACGTTAATGCGAATCAGAGAAGAGCATGAAGTGGCGGTGGTTGAGATGGGAATCAACCATTTTGGCGAGATGCATCGTTTGAGCCGTATGGCGGCACCGGACATCGTAGTTATGACAAATATCGGGGACTGCCATCTGGAGGCCCTGGGATCCAGAGAAGGCATTCTGAGGGCGAAATCTGAAATATTTGATTTTTCCAAAGAAAGTGGGACGGTGATTATCAACGGAGACGATGATATGTTGTCCGGTATAAGGGAAGTACATAAAAAAGCGCCTGTCACTTTTGGAAAAAATAAAAGCAACAGCTGTTATGTAACCGATATTCATTCAAAAGGGCTTTTTGGGACGGAAATAAGGCTTCATATCCCTTCAGGGGATTTTCGAACAGAAATTCCGCTGCCCGGAGAGCATATGGTATATAATGCCCTGGCTGCTGCTGCTGTGGGGGAGGCTCTTGGGCTTTCCACGGAGGAGATCAGAGCAGGAATCGCGGCAGTAAAGCCAACGGCAGGCCGAAGCAATCTGCTTCAGTGCAACGACAGAGTAATTCTGGATGACTGTTATAACGCGAACCCTGTTTCCATGTGCGCGGCGTTGGATCTGTTAGCCCGGGCGGATACCAGAAAAGTGGCGATACTGGGAGACATGTTTGAGCTTGGAGAAGATGCAGAAAAGCTGCACGGTGAAGTGGGGAGCTACGCGGCAAAGCTTGGGATAGATGTGATCATATGCGTCGGTGAACTTTCAAAGAATATGGCCAGGGAAGCAGAAGAAAACGGATCCGGGCGAAGCAGGGTGTACTATTATCCGGAAAAGGAAGTTTTACTGCAGGAGCTGGAGGGGCTTACAAAGCCGGGGGACACGGTGCTTGTGAAAGCGTCCCACGGCATGGATTTTGGGAAAATCGTAGAAAAATTAAAAGGGTAAATATACAAACAGTCAGCGTGATAAATTATTTAATTAACTTTTGATTTTTGTAATAGGTATCTTTTACTGTTTTTTCCACAATTTCCGAGAGTCTTTTTCGCTCTTCTTTTGGAAGGTCTTTAGGATAGACAGGCTTACAGTATTCCAGTATGATGTGTGTTTTATGGATCCAGGGGACATGTGCCTCAAAAATATCCTCGGTATGGTTTAAGGCCATGGGTATGATGGCACAGCCGCTTTTTTCCGCAATCTTTAAACTTCCGCTGCGAAAGGGAAGAAAGTCTTCACCGCTGGTGTTGCGGGTGCCTTCCGGAAAGATGCAGATGGAAATACCGGTCTTTACTTTATTGATGGCATTCAGGATCACGGTAAGGCCCTCTCTGATATTGTCTCTGTCGAGGAACAGGCAGTGGAGATACCGCATCCAGATATGGAGAAGCGGGATCCGGTCGATCTCTTTTTTGGAGATATAGCCGCAGAGGCGTGGTACTCTTGCGTAAGTGATCACCACATCAAAATAGCTTCTGTGATTTCCGATATAGAGTACAGGTTCATCTTTCGGCACATTCTCTTCACCGATCACGGTTATCTCAGTGCCGCTTAAAAAGAGGACACAGCGAAAGGCCCACTGAACGATCCTAAGGGAACTTTTGTCTCTTAAATCCTGATTAAACTTTCCGATGATCCATTCCGCGAGCATGATCGGAATAGATAATATGAGAAACAGAACGACAAATAAAACAACTGAAATAGTGCGCATATCCAAAAATCCTCTTATCTGAAATTTATTAGTTGAAACATTGTACCATATAATAGTAAACTATCTCTATGGAAAATGAAGAAAATGACAGTTGACTGATCTGGTGCGTAGTCTCTATTCTTTAGTGTACTATAAAGTGCCTGTCAGGGACAAGTAAAATTTGTCGGAATCTGTCAGGAAAGTAACAGTTATCAGGAAAGCTGACCAGGCTGCCTGGGCGGTAATGCCGCTACACAGAACAGGAACCTGCAGGCTGGCGGAAGAAAGGAATGGAAATGCTTTATATTAAGAATGGCCTGTGTATTGATCCGGGAACGGGAATGCGGCAGATCTGCGATATTCTGACGAAGGAAGATAGAATTTTGTGGATCGGAGAAAATCTGGAGGAGAGGGAAAGCTTCCGGAAACTGCCCCGTCATGAGATCCAGACTATCGACGCGGAAGGCTGTATCGTGGCGCCGGGACTTGTGGATGTGCATGTGCATTTCAGAGATCCGGGGTTTACGGCGAAGGAGGATATACTGACAGGAGCGGCGGCGGCGGCGGCAGGCGGCTTTACCAGCGTTGTCATGATGGCGAACACGAAACCTGTGGCGGATCAGGAGGATACGCTGCGCTATATGCTGGAGAGAGGGAAGGATACGCCGATTCATGTGTATTCCTGCGGCGCGGTGACAAAGGATATGGCGGGAAGAGAACTGACGGACATGGAAAAGCTGAAGGATGCGGGAGCAGTGGGCTTTACGGATGACGGGAAACCTCTTATGGATGGGAAACTGGTACGGGAGGCGATGGAAAAGTGCAGGGGACTGGGTGTTCCCATCAGCTTTCACGAGGAGGATCCGGCCTGCATCAGACAAAGCGGGGTGAACGCCGGCAGTGTGGCGGACAAAATGGGGCTTACCGGCGCGGACAGGCAGGCGGAGATCAGGCTGATCGAAAGAGATATCAGACTGGCGGCACAGACGGGAGCCTGTGTGAATATCCAACATATCAGCACAAAGGAGGGCGTGGAGCTTGTGAGGCGGGCGAAAGAGAAAGGGGCTGATGTCCACGCGGAGGCCACTCCTCATCATTTTACGCTGACGGAAGAGGCAGTGCTGCAGTATGGGACATTGGCGAAAATGAACCCGCCGCTGCGGACGAAAGAGGACAGGGATGCGATCATAGAAGGGCTGCGGGATGGAACGATTGATCTGATCGCCACAGACCATGCGCCTCATACAAAAGAAGAGAAAGAAAAACCTTTTACAGAGGCTCCCAGTGGTATTATTGGACTGGAGACGGCTTTAGCGCTTGGCATTACAGAGCTGGTGGAGAAAAGAAAGCTGACGATGGAGGAACTGCTTGTCAGAATGAGTTATAATCCTGCAAAGATGTATGGGCTGGATGCGGGATATCTGGCGGAGGGGGGACCGGCGGATTTGGTGATTTTTGATCCGGACTGCAGCAGGACTTTCTGGAAATTTTCGTCAAAGGCATCCAACAGTCCCTTTCCGGGAAGGATCTGTAAATCGGAGGTCGAATATACGATCTGTGCGGGGAAGGTGGCTTACATTAAAAATATGAGTATGGCAGCACTGGATGACTGAAAAAGGGGTAAGACCGGTGACAGGGAAGAACGTGGAGAAGGGCAGAATAAAGGAGAAAATAGCGCATGTTATTAAAAAAGAAGGAAACAGTACAGATACTGTCAGCCGCGAAACTGGCGGAAGGAATCTATGAAACGTGGCTTGCCACAGATATGGCGAAGGAAAAAGGGGCGGGACGTTTTATTGCGGTCTATCCGAAAAACCGGGCGACGCTCCTGCCAAGACCGATCAGTATCTGTGAGAGGGATACAGAGCGGGGAGCGCTTCGCATCGTGTACCGGACGGCAGGGGAGGGAACGAGAGAATTTTCCGGCTATCAGGAGGGCGATACGGCGGACATACTGGGTGTCCTTGGCAACGGCTATCCGTATGCGGGGGCGGAAGGAAAAACGGCACTGCTGCTTGGCGGGGGGATCGGAATCCCACCGCTTTTAGAGCTGGCGAAGGAATTGAAGCATGTAAACTGCAGGGTACAGATTGTGACGGGCTACCGGGATGCACAGCTTTTTCTGAAAGAGGATCTTGAAAAATATGGAGAAGTGTTTATTGCCACAGAGGATGGTTCCGTGGGCATAAAAGGAAATGTACTGGATGCAGTGAAGGGAAATAAATTAAAAACAGATTTAATTTATTCCTGTGGTCCTCTGCCGATGCTGCGGGCTGTCAAAGAATACGCGGCGCAGGAGAAAATACCTGCCTGGATCTCCCTGGAGGAGCGGATGGCCTGCGGCGTGGGGGCGTGTCTGGGCTGTGTTTGTAAGACAGTGAAGGAGGATGCGCACTCCCATGTGCATAATGCAAGGATCTGCACGGACGGACCAGTGTTTGCTGCAGAGGATGTGGATATCTGATGTCAGGCCGGGAGAGCAGTAAAGAGGCGGAGAAAGAAAGGAAAATACAGCAGGTATGAATACAGAAGTAAAAATAGCGGGCGTTATGTTTAAAAATCCGGTCATGACGGCATCGGGGACTTTCGGATCGGGGATGGAGTACAGTGAGTTTGTGGATCTGAACAGACTGGGAGCAGTGGTGACAAAGGGCGTTGCGAATGTGCCATGGCCCGGCAACCAAACTCCCCGGGTGGCGGAAACCTATGGCGGCATGTTAAATGCGATCGGGTTACAGAATCCGGGTATTGACGTATTCTGCGGGAGAGATATACCGTTTTTGCAGAAATTTGATACAAAGATCATTGTCAATGTCTGTGGAAAGACCGTGGAGGACTATCTGGACGTTGTGGAACGCCTTTCGGATGAAGAGATCGATATGCTGGAGATCAATGTCTCCTGCCCCAACGTAAAGGAGGGGGCCATTGCATTCGGGCAGAGAGCGGAGGCTCTCTATCGTATCACAGAGGCGGTGAAGGGGAAGGCGAAGCAGCCTGTTATCATGAAGCTCAGCCCCAATGTGACGGATATTACCGAGATGGCGAAAGCAGCGGAGGCTGCCGGTGCGGATGCGATTTCTCTGATCAATACGATCACTGGCATGAAGATCGATGTGGAACGGCGGCAGTTTGTGCTTGCCAATAAGACCGGAGGCCTGTCCGGCCCGGCGATAAAGCCCGTGGCGGTGCGGATGGTCTACCAGGCGGCTCACGCCGTGAAGATCCCGGTAATTGGCATGGGTGGAATTATGACGGCGTCGGATGCACTGGAGTTCATTCTGGCCGGGGCGAGTGCTGTGGCTGTGGGAGCGGCAAACTTTATCAACCCATATGCTACGGTACAGATCGTGGAAGGCATCGAGGAATATATGGAAAGGCACCAGGTGGAACATATCACGGATCTGATCGGCGCGGTGAGGGAATGATGAAGTATCCCTGGCCGCAGGGTGTCTTAACGGTGAAGCCGGATGGTTGAACAGTTACGACAAACACTATGCCGACAGGCATAAATACTTCCCGGATCTCATAGTTATGTATATAGGAAAAGCATAACAGGGAAAGGATGGGAGGTCTTAACAGGGAGTATGGAATTAGAGAAAAGAAAAATTTATATGGACCGTATGAAGTTCAGGGCGGGGACCCAGATTGCATTGGAGGACGATCGGAATCTGCAGGATAATAAGCCGGATATTGCCCGTATTTTAGGGCAGAAGGGTTATATTCGGCTGGAGGAGTTAAAACCTGCGGCAGATCATGTGACGATGCGGGGAAAGCTGCATTATAAGGTGCTTTACCAGTCAGAAGAAGTGCAGGAGATCTGCTCGGTGGAGGGGAATATTCCTTTTGAAGAGCAGGTACATATGGATGGGCTCGGTGCAGAAGAACTGGTTCAGGCCAGGTGGGAACTGGATGATATGACGATCGGCATGATCAATTCCAGAAAGCTGAGTATTCAGTCGGTGGCCTGTTTTGAACTGTTTGTGGAAGAGCTCTACGAGGAGGAAGTGCCCGTAAATCTTGCGGAAGTGCCGAGGGAGACGGGTATTGAATGCCGGAAAAAGATGTTGAATATGGCGGGGATCGCCGTACTTAAAAAGGATATTTTCAGGATACGGGAGGAGATGGAGCTGCCCCAGAGCTGTCCCAATATAGGCAGTCTGATCTGGGAGGACATTGAAGTGTCGGGGTTGGAATTCAAACCGGTGGAAGAGAAAGTATTTATCAAGGGAGAGATCCGTGCTTTCTTCCTGTACACCCCCCAGGGTGGAGAAAGCGGCGTGCAGGTATTTGGAACAAGCATACCGATCTCCGGTTCTGTGGAGTGCCAGGGCTGTATGGAGGATCTGATCGCAGATATCCGTTATCAGATCAGCCAGCAGGATATTGAAGTGCAGGAAGATTTTGACGGGGAGAGAAGGGTTATTTCTCTTGAGATGGTGCTGGATCTGTATATGAAATTATACAGAGAGGAAAAGACGGAGATCCTGGCGGACTGCTATGGCTTACAGAAAGAGGTAAGACCGGAAAGACAGGAGACGGAATACAGGACGATGATGACGAAGTGCAGTGGGAAATACAGGCTTGCCGAGGAGGTTCCCGCCGAGGGGGTTCCTGCATCGGCAAAACTGCTGCATTACCAGGCTTTTGTGCAGAAAGAGAGCACGAAACAGATGGAGGAGGGAATTGAGGTACTGGGAGCTGTGGAGGCTGATTTTTTATTGCAGGATGAGGCTGACGGAAGATTTTTCAGACTCCACGCAGGCATTCCTTTTAAATATCTGTTGGAGACATCGTATGTGATGGCGGCGGATTTCGCGGATCTGAAGATATGTCTGGAGAATCTTACGGCCTCGGGCACAGGGGACACCTGGGAAGTGAAGGGGATCCTGAGTTTTGAGATGGCAGCCTTCCACAGAGGGAAGGAAAATATGATCCGGGAGATTGAACTATGTGAACCGGATGCAGAAAAATACAGGAAAACACCGGGGATGGTAGGGTATGTGGTAAAATCCGGCGACAGCCTCTGGGATATCGGAAAGAAGTATATGGTATCGTTGGAAAGCCTGAAAGAAATGAACCACCTGACAAGGGATGAGATACATGCGGGGGACAAAATGCTGATCATACGATGAGAGAAGGGGCGCGTTAGTTATAACGCGCCAAATTTTTATAGAAAACCTCCGGAAAAGTTGACGGTAGAGCGGGGATTGTATATAATAAAATACAATCTTGGATAAAATATATGGGAAACAGATAAGTATGGAAGACAAAATTACTCTGGCGGCGCACGGGAAGATCAATCTGGGATTAGATGTGGTGAGGCGGCTGGAAAACGGATATCATGAAGTACGGATGGTGATGCAGTCGGTAGAACTGGCAGATACGGTGACTCTGAAACGGCTGCCGGAGGACAGGATCCTTGTAAGGACAGATAGAAGAGGACTGCCCTGCAATGAAAAGAATCTTGCCTTTAAAGCGGCAGGGCTGATGAAGGAGATTTATTCTCTGGGAGATGGAGTAGAGATCTTTCTGGAAAAACGAATACCCATTGCCGCGGGTATGGCGGGGGGATCTGCGGACTGCGCAGCTGTGCTTAAAGGGATGAACATACTGTTTGGACTGGGGCTGTCCCTGGAGGAATTGCAGCGGGAAGGGGTTAAGCTGGGGGCGGATGTACCTTACTGTCTGTCCGGAGGCTGCGCGCTCTCCGAAGGGATCGGAGAAAAGCTGACAGTGCTGAAAGCGCCGCCATCCTGTGTATTGCTGTTAGCGAAGCCGGATATCAGTGTATCTACAAAATATGTGTATGAGAATCTGAAGCTGAAAGAACTGGAGCATCATCCGGATATTGACGGCATTGTGAGGAGTATAGAGGCGGGAAGCCTTGAGGGGCTTTGCGGAAAACTGGAAAATGTGCTGGAGAGTGTAACAGGGAGAGAGTATCCGGTAATCGGAGAGATCGAGAGGGAGATGGAAGAGGCAGGGGCGCTCCGCGCCATTATGAGCGGAAGCGGCCCTACGGTGTTTGGGATATTCAGAGAGAGAGAAGCGGCAAAAAGGGCTATGAAAGGAATCAGAGAGAAAAACCTGGCGAAGGAAGTGTTTCTTTCAGGCTTTCAGACATATTAAAAAGTAGGGCAAAGAGAGGGCTTTAATGTGGCATATCAGGAGATGAGTGCAAAAGTAGATGAGCTGATTCCTCTGAGGGATGTGGTTTTTAAGAAACTGCGCCGTGCAATTTTACTGGAGGAGCTAAAAGCGGGAGAGAGACTGACGGAGATCCGGCTGGCGGACAGGCTGGGTGTGAGCCGTACGCCAATCAGGGAGGCCATGCGCAAGCTGGAACTGGAGGGGCTCGTGGTCATGGTCCCCAGACGGGGAGCCGTTGTCGCAAAGATCAGCGAAAAAAATCTGAGGGATGTGCTGGAGATACGCAGAGTGCTGGATATGCTTTGTGCCAGGTTAGCCTGTGAACGCATGAGTGAGGAGGCAAAGGAAAAATTGAACACAGCCTGTCAGGACTTTGAGGAGGCTGTAAAGAGCGGTGACCTGCGGGATGTCGCACAGAAAGATGTAGCGCTGCATAACATTATTATAGAAGCCACAGGAAATCTGACACTGCAGCAGATGCTGGATAATCTGGCTGAGCAGATGTACCGGTACCGGGTGAAGTATCTGAAAGACGACAGCCAGTATCAAACGCTTTCCAGAGAACACCGGGCGATCTGCAAGAGCATCATGAGTGGCGATCAGGAAACGGCAGTGAGGCTGGCCAAGGAACATATAGACAATCAGGAGACAGCGATCATTCGTCAATTGCGGGCGGAAACTGTTTAAAAGATAAAAAAAGGGACCATACTCCTAAAAAGAATAAAAGGAGTATGGTATCTCTATGATAGAAAAGAATAAGTTATTGGGTGTGCTGCTTGCACTGGCTTTTTGGGGCATTGCTTTCCCACAGTACGTTTTTACAGGTGATTGTGTCAGAATATTTGACAGGGATGGGAAGGAAGTGACAGAAGAAAGGGAAGATGAGAATCTCTACCGCGAGATCAGCACGGCGAAACCGGAACAGATCGAGATAAAGATCAGTTTTCTGGAACGGGCAGAAAGATAAAATGTTTAGTATATCCGCGTGACTTTACCGGATAGAGAAAGGAACCATAGAAGCAATGGACAATAGAAAAGAAGCGCCGATCGGTGTGTTTGATTCCGGTGTGGGCGGACTGACGGTGGTAAAGGAAATTATGTATCAGATACCCAATGAAAAGGTGATCTATTTTGGTGATACGGCGAGAGTACCTTATGGGAACAAAACAAAGGAAACCGTCACAAAGTACGCGCTTCAGATTGTCCGCTTTTTAAAAACCCAGCAGGTCAAGGCGATCGTGGTGGCATGCAACACAGCAAGCGCCTATGCCCTGGATGAAATAGAGGCGGCAGCGGATGTCCCGGTGATCGGTGTGGTGAAACCGGGGGCGGAGATGGCCGTGGAAGCTACAAAAAACGGGAAGGTGGGTGTTATCGGCACCAGGGGTACGATCGGAAGTGAAACCTATACTACATACATCAGACAGTTGAATCCTGATGTGGAGGTGATCGGGAAAGAGTGTCCGTTGTTTGTAAATCTTGTGGAGGAGGGACTCTGGGAGGATCCGGTGACAGAGGAGATCGCGAAACGTTATCTGACGGATCTCATTGATGTGGGAATCGATACATTGATATTGGGCTGTACCCATTATCCGATGATACGCAAGACTGTGCAGCGCATTGTGGGAGATAGTGTCCGACTGGTGAATCCGGCTTATGAAACGGCCAGAGAGCTGAAAAAACTGCTGGAAGAACACGATATCCTGAATGAGCAGGCGCCGGGACTGGGAACGAATATGCATCGCTTTTTTGTCAGTGATGCGGCAGAACGATTCCAGATTCTTGCCAATGCTATTTTAAAATATGGAATTTTGTCTGCTAAAGTCATTCATATTGAGGAATATTAGAAATCTATGATAAACGGGAAGAGAAGAGAATGTACGGTCCGCGTCAGGACAGAACAGGTAAACGCGGCCGGTGAGAAACAGATCATGGAGACGACAAACAAAGGACAGCTTTCTGAGAGGGAGGAAGTCCTTTATGTGCTTTATGAGGAAAATTTGGAGGAGACGGGAAGCGGGGATCTGGCAGATGTGAGAAACCTGTTGAAGATAGAGGAAGCGCATGCCCGTGTGACATTAAAAAAATCCGGCGGAGTCTCCTGGAAAATCCGATTTGAGGCGGGAAAGCAGGATCGATCGGAATATGAGACGCCTTATGGCGGATTTGAGATCGGCGTGGAAACAAAAGATGTAACGATAAAGAAAGAACATGAAAAAACCAGCCTGCAGCTTGTGTATACCCTCGTGATTCAGAAAGAAAAACAGGCAGTATGCAGACTGGAAATTGAGATTGTGCAGTGATTATTTTACCTGCCCTGCACCGGCTTTTTCCTGTGCTTTTTCAAGAAGCTGTTTGAACTTACTCTTCTTTTTGGTGTTTGGCACATTGACTTTACCATGCATGCCTTTTACGGAGGTAATATAAATACCGCTGACGACAGCCTTCACCTCTTTTTTTACCGGGATATCGTCAAAGATTTTCTCGTCGGCTACAAGAGAAACGATCTGAGGACCGACCTTCGCTTTCACAATGGGAAGTTTGGATCGGCGCATCAGTTTCGGCGTCTGATCAATAACTGCCTGAGGCAGGCCGGATTCCTTCATACGCATTCGTTTTTTATCTATGACAAGCATACTGACAGTCTGCTTATAGGCATCGATCTGCTGCTGCTGTTCTTCCTGCTTTTTCTGCATTTTTTTTCCGAAAAAATACAAAGCAACAAGGGCTGCAGCTAAAATAACGAGTATGACGATCAGTACAATGGTTCCTGTGCTCATAATTCTCCCTCCTGAGATAAGTTGTACAATAAAGGTATTTTAGCATTTATTTGGCAGGATGGCAAGAGACAATCAAACTTGTACTTTTAAGAAGAAAGGAGTTGTGATATAATCCACGTAGGCCATAAACAGTGCGAGGAAGATGAAGAATAACAGCGGAGTGAAGCACTGCATAATCGAAAAGCACTGTGAATCCGGCTGGTATGATGAGTGACAGCTCTGAGGAAAGGAAAAATTTATCATGAGAAAGAAATGGATGGCGGCAGCTTTTTTGTCAGGTATGATCTGTGTCCTGGCAGGCTGCGGAAAAAGTAATATAACAATTGCAGATCTGAGAGATACGGAGGTGGAAAAATATGTGACCCTTCCCGATTATAAAAATCTGGATGTGGCTGTGCCGGAAAAACCGGAAATAACAGACTCCTATGTGAAATTTTACGTGCATAACCGGATGGATGCAGTGAGCGAAATGCGGGAGCTGACCGGAACTGTGGAAAACGGCGATGTGGTGAATATAGACTATGCGGGGACCATCGACGGCACGGCCTTTGAGGGAGGCACGGCGCAGGCACAGCTTCTGGAGATCGGTTCCGGCACGTTTATTGCCGGGTTTGAGGAAGGGCTGGTGGGCGCTAACGTGGGGGAGACAAGAGAGCTTCCCCTGAAGTTTCCGGAGAATTATAAAAAGGCAGATATGGCCGGAAAAGAATGTGTGTTTGCGGTGAAGATCAATTATATTCTGTCAGAGCTTACGGACGAGAATGTGAGTCTGGTGGATCCGGGATATCAGAGTGCCGAGGCCTATTGGGAGGATGCGAAAACGTTTCTGACAGAAGTCACACAGGACCAGTATGAGAGAGAGCTGAAGAGCTATATTGCAACAAGTCTGATGGCAGGATGCACTTATGAGGAGGTGCCGCAGTCTCTGGTGGAGGATTACAGAACCAGCCTGCAGACAGAGTGTGAGGATGCGGCGGCGGCAGCGGGAATCGCATGGGAGGAGTATGTGGCAGACACTTATCAGGTGGCAGCGGATAATGCGGCGGCTGAGCTGGATGCGGTAGCGCTTCGCTGTGCAAGGGAGGGACTTGCCATACAGGCTATTGCCAATGCAGAGGGGATCTCTGTTTCAGATGAGGAGATCGATCAGGTAGTGTCGGAGTATGTGGCAGCCGGTAATGCGGAAGAAGGGCTGAACAAAGATATAGTCCGGGGGAATCTTCTGTATATAAAAGTCTATGATTTTCTGATGGAAATTTATGGTGCATAGGAAAGAAAGGAGATAAACGGCATGGAATTAACAGAAATTCGGGAGCTGTACAGAAATACGGCAGCGTATATCGGAGAGGAGATAACAGTGGGGGGATGGGTCCGGAATATCAGGGATTCAAAAACCTTTGGTTTTCTGGTGGTAAATGACGGGACATTTTTTGAACCGCTGCAGATCGTTTACGGTGATTGGCTGCATAATTTTGAGGAGATAAGCAGACTGAACGTAGGTGCTGCCGTCGTGGTGACGGGAACACTTGTGGAGACCCCCCAGGCGAAGCAGCCCTTTGAGATACAGGCAAAAGAGGTGGCTGTGGAGGGGATGTCCGCGCCGGAGTATCCGCTTCAGAAGAAACGTCACAGCTTTGAGTATCTGAGGACGATCCCCCATCTGCGGGCCAGAACCAACACGTTCCAGGCGGTGTTCCGGGTGCGTTCTCTGATCGCTTATGCGATCCATACGTTCTTTATGGAGAGAGGATTTGTCTATGTGCATACACCGATCATTACCGGTTCTGATTGTGAAGGGGCAGGAGAGATGTTCCAGGTGACCACGCTGGACATGAAAAATCCGCCGAAAAAGCAGGATGGAAGCATAGACTATACAGGCGACTTTTTCGGAAAGCAGGCAAACCTCACGGTTTCGGGGCAGTTAAATGTGGAAACCTATGCCTTTGCCTTTAAAAATGTGTACACTTTCGGGCCGACCTTCCGGGCTGAGAATTCCAACACCACAAGACATGCGGCGGAGTTCTGGATGATCGAACCGGAGATAGCCTTTGCGGATCTGAAGGATGATATGATTCTTGCGGAAGCTATGATCAAATATGTGATCCGCTATGTGCTGGAGCATGCGCCGGAGGAGATGAAATTTTTTAACAGCTTTGTGGACAAGGGGCTGATCGAGAGGCTTACCCATGTGGCAAACTCCGATTTTGCCCATGTTACGTACACTGAGGCCATTGCGATTCTGGAAAAACACAATGATGAGTTTGATTATAAAGTGTCCTGGGGATGTGACCTGCAGACAGAACATGAGAGGTATCTGACGGAAAAAGAATTTAAACGTCCGGTATTTGTGACGGATTATCCGAAGGAGATCAAAGCTTTTTATATGAAGTTAAATGAGGACGGAAAAACAGTGGCAGCCATGGATTGTCTTGTGCCGGGGATCGGGGAGATCATTGGCGGATCCCAGAGGGAAGATGATCTGGAGACGCTGGAGAGAAGGATGGAAGAGATGGGGCTGAAGAAGGAGGATTATGACTTTTATCTGGATCTGCGCCGGTATGGTTCTGTCCGGCATGCGGGATTTGGCCTTGGCTTCGAGCGGTGTGTGATGTACCTGACAGGCATGTCGAATATCCGGGACGTGCTGCCCTTCCCAAGAACAGTAAATAACTGTGAACTTTAAGTGACAACAGGCCAGCAGACAGATAGGTATGAGGATGAAAAAAAGAATCAGAAGTACGATAGGGCTGCTTCTGTGCGCGCTGTTGCTTCTGGAAAACAGCGGCGGCGCGCAGGCGGTGACCATTGAGGAGCTGCAGCGGCAGATAGCGGAGAGCCAGAGTTACCTGAACAGTGAAAATGAGACTATTTCCGGTCTGCAGGATGAGCAGGATCTGATCGAAGAGGAAATCAGCGATACGGAGGCGGAGCTTGTAAACCTGTATACGGAGATCGGTGTGCTGGAGGACGAGATCAGGGAGCAGGAGACAAAGATCGCTGACAAGGAAGCGGAGATCGCGGTGGCCGAGGAGGAATATAAGGCGGCGGAAGCGGAGGAAAGACGCCAGTATGAGGCGATGAAAGAACGGATCCGGTTCACCTACGAGCAGGGTGAAAGCTCCTATATGGAGCTGCTATTGTCCAGCGGCAGCTTCAGCGAGCTTTTAAACCGGGCGGAGTTCATAGAGGAAGTTTCGGCATATGATGACCGGATGCTGGAAGAGTACCAGAAGATCAAGCAGCTGGTGGCGGATATGAAGGCGAAGTTAGAGGCCGACAGGGCGCAACTGGTAGAGGAAAAAGAGGCGCTGGAAGCGGACAAGGCGGTGCTTGCAAAACAGCAGAGCTACTTAAACGGTATTCTGGCGCAGAAGAAGGCGGTCAGTGCCAATTATGATGCGGAAATTGCGGAAGCAAAAAACCGGGCGGCCCAGTACAAGCAGCAGATCGCGGCGGACACAAAAAAGATCGAACAGCTCAAGGAGGAAGAGCGCAGGCGGCTGGCGGCGCAAAATGCGCAAAACGGGGCTGGATCGAAGAATGTCACATCGAATCCAAATGCTGCTAATACGATCGCGGCAGCCCAGGCTATCGTGGCCCAGTCCGGTGGCAGCAGCGCCGGAAAGTCCATTGCGAATTATGCCTGCCAGTGCATCGGAAATCCCTATGTATCCGGCGGTACAAGCCTGACAAACGGAGCGGATTGTTCCGGATTTATTTTCCGACTGTATGCGGATTATGGCTACAGAGTTCCCAGGACATCCTCTCAGCTGCGGAGCGTGGGCACCGGCGTCTCCTATGCGGAGGCGCAGCCCGGTGATATTATCTGCTATGAGGGGCATGTGGGAATGTATATAGGCGGCGGCATGATCGTCCATGCCAGCACCCAGAGAACCGGCATAAAAGTCAGCAACGCACAGTACAGACCGATTCTGGCAGTGAGAAGAGTGCTTTAAAACAGATGAACGGATAGATATATAAATTTTTGACATAAGAGGGGTGGCAAAATGGAAACAGGGTTTGACCATGAAAAGTATGTAAAAATACAATCTCAGCATATCAAAGACAGAATCGGGCAGTTTGGGGACAAGCTGTATCTGGAGTTTGGAGGAAAACTTTTTGATGATTTCCATGCATCCAGAGTGCTTCCGGGCTTTATGCCGGATGCGAAGCTGCAGATGCTGATGGAAATTTCCGACATGGCGGAGATCGTGCTTGTGATCAGTGCGATGGATATTGAAAAAAATAAGGTGCGGGGGGATCTGGGGATCACTTACGATGAGGATGTACTGCGGCTGATCGCAGAATTTGAGAGACGCGGTCTGCTGGTGGGAAGTGTTGTGATCACACATTTCAGCGGACAGACGGGAGCAACCCAGTTTAAAAACAGGCTGGAGAAAAAGAATATCAGGGTCTATATCCATTATATGATAGAGGGCTATCCCTCCAATATTCCGTTGATCATCAGTAAAGAAGGGTTTGGGCATAATGACTATATTGAGACTGCAAGGCCTCTTGTCGTGGTGACAGCGCCGGGGCCTGGCAGCGGCAAGATGGCGACCTGTCTCTCCCAGCTGTACCATGACAACCTGCGGGGGATCAAAGCGGGATATGCAAAGTTTGAGACGTTCCCGATCTGGAATCTGCCGTTAAAACATCCGGTGAATCTCGCCTATGAGGCTGCCACGGCGGATCTGAATGATATCAACATGATCGATCCCTTTCATCTGGAAGCTTATGGGGAAACGACGGTGAATTACAACCGGGATATTGAGATATTTCCGGTGCTGAACGCCATTTTTGAGGGGATCTATGGGGAGAGTGTCTACAAATCCCCTACGGATATGGGCGTGAATATGGTGGGAAACTGTATAATAGATGACGAAGTCTGTAAAAGAGCTTCCTGCATGGAGATTATCCGCCGCTATTATACCACTGCGGGAAAAGTGGTCAGGGAAGAGGCGCCGGAAAACGAGATCTATAAAATAGAGCTGCTGATGAAACAGGCGAAGATCACCACCGCCGACAGGAAAGTCACAGTGGCTGCAAAGAGAAGGGCAGAAGAGACAGGTCTTCCGGCGGCGGCGATACAACTGTCCGGGGGAGAGATCATTACATCCAAAACAACGGATTTCCTGGGTGCTTCAGCAGCATTGCTGCTAAATGCCTTAAAGTTTCTGGCGGGGATCGAGCATGATGTAAAACTGATCAGTCCGGAAGCTATTGAGCCCATCCAGGAGCTGAAAGTGAAGTATCTGGGCGGGAAAAATCCGAGACTCCATACGGACGAGGTGCTGATCGCACTGTCTCTCGCGGCAACAGGAGATAAAAATGCGAAAGCGGCGTTAAAACAACTTCCGAACCTGAAGGATTGTCAGGTACATACGACCGTGATGCTTTCCGAAGTGGATATCAAGACATTCAAAAGGCTGGGGGTGGATCTTACCTGTGAACCGGTGATCAGTAAAAAGAAGCTGACGGAAAAATTTTAAAACGTTATTTTTATGCATTTGACTCACCGACTGTGCTACAAGTGGTTCAACAGTTTTTTCCCTGAATACCATCAGCTTTATAAGGATATATTTAATAGCTGTAGTGATGTACTGCATCGGGTAACTTTATTGGGGAGAAAATACTGAGGCAGGGCACTTTTTTCAATGAATATTGTTTTTAAACCAGACGTAATAGCAGCCACTTTTATGGCTGCTTTTTTGTGGTGTTTATAACAGTTGCTGTCAGGTTCAGCCTCTGGCTGCAAAGTTCTGATGACAAAGTAAAATGTTATGAGAATGTTTAGGTATAGGCATAAATGGGTGCAAAAACAGAAAATATCACATGTTGACAGGCGGCCTGTTTGACACAGTATAATGAAAAAGGGCGAGGGGGGTAACTATGGAATGAGCCGGTTCGTCATCTGCTCTGCGGTGGTTATGTAATGGAATAATCAATATAAGAATGAAAGAATACACCTCCGGATGACTCCTGTACATTTGGAGGTGTAATTTTAAAAAGAGGAGGGTTATGTATTGAAAAAGATTTTAAATTCTGATGTATCAAATGTTGTGGACGAGATGCTCCTGGGGTATCTGACAGCCTACAGAAACTTTTACAGAAAGGTGGACGGATATAACGCTTTTACCTACCGCGGACACAGAAAGAACAAAGTGGCACTGGTAATCGGCGGGGGGTCAGGACATGAGCCGATGTTCTCGGGATTCTGCGGGGCGGGACTAGCCGACGCAGTGGCCTGCGGTAATGTGTGTGCCTCTCCGAATCCACAGCTGGTGAAGGAAGCCGGTATGGCTGTGGATCAGGGCAGAGGAGTATTGTTTGTGTACGGATGTTACGCCGGAGATAATCTGAATTTTGATATGGCCGAGGAACTTCTGCAGGCGGAAGGCATAAAGACTGCCCATGTACGGATCTGGGATGATCTGGCATCGGCGCCAAAAGAAAGGATCTCTGACAGGCGGGGAATTGCAGGAGATGTGTTTGTGATCAAAGTGGCAGGTGCTGCCTGTGACGCGGGTTTTGATCTGGAGGAGGTTGTCCGCATTACGGAGAAGGCGAGAGATCATGTAAGCAGCATCGGTATTGCCACACTGCCCTGCACTCTTCCGGGCAATGAGAAGCCGACCTTCGAACTGGCGGATGATGAGATGGAATATGGTATGGGAATCCACGGGGAGCCTGGTATCGAGAGGACAAAGATGGCGCCCGCTGAGGTGATCGTGGGCAGGATGTATGCGGAACTGAAAAAGGAGATGGACCTGAAAGCAGAGGAGGAGATCGCAGTGCTCGTGAACGGTCTTGGTTCCACTCCTTTGCTTGAATTAAACATTGTCTATTATGATCTGTACAAACTGCTTTGCCGGGATGGGGTAAAGGTTTATGACGCGGATATTAAATGCTACTGTACATCCCAGGAGATGGGAGGCTTTTCCATTTCTTTTATGAGAATGGATGAGGAACTGAAGAAATATTATGACGCTCCCTGCTTTTCGCCCTTTTATGCAAAGGGCAGCGTTGACGGTGCTGTGACAAGGGCAGCCGAGGAGGAAGAAGAGCTGATCCTGGAGGATGAAGATACTGTTGAAATAGAGATCAACAGGAGCAAAGAGGGTGTGTTAGAGTCTTTAAATGGTGAAGATACCAGAAATATGCTGATATATATTGCGGATAAAGTAATGAAGAAGAAAGGCTATCTGACGGAGATCGACAGCGCCATCGGAGATGGTGATCATGGAATCGGCATGTATGGCGGCATGAAAAAGGTGAAGAAGAAGCTGCTTACCATGACAGGAGAAGAGAATGTTTATAAGCTTTTTGAGGAAGCGGGAATACAGATGCTCAATTCCATGGGGGGTGCATCCGGGGTTATTTTCGGCAGTCTGTATCTGGCAGGAGCTGAGGGGATGGAGGCTAGGAGTGAGATAAACGGCGATGATCTGGCGAGGATGGAGAGAAAGAGCCTGGCAGCGATCCAGGAAAGAGGCAAGGCGCAGGCAGGTGATAAGACTATGGTGGATGCGCTTTTACCAGCAGTGGAAGCATTGGAAAAGAATGCGGGGAAGAGCCTGCCGGAGATGCTGAAGGCAGCAGAAGAGGCAGCATGGCAGGGTGTGGAGGATACTAAAAAATATACGGCAAAATTTGGGCGCGCCAAATCGCTGCTGGAACGGGCCATCGGACATCAGGATGCCGGCGCAACAAGCGTGTGGCTGATACTTCAGGGGATGAGGGAATTTGTGGAAAACCAGCTGGAAGCATAGTATAGGGTAAAGGGAGGCAGACAGTATGAAAAAGATGTATTTTGGAAGTAATCTGAAGATGTATAAAAATATAGAAGATACAATCCGGTATCTGAAAGAGCTGGCCAGTCTGACAGCGGATATCAGCAGGGAAGAGATCGAGCTGTTTATTATTCCTTCCTATACGACATTAGATCGTGCAGCCAGGTCGGTGGACAGAAGTCTTGTGAAGCTGGGCGCCCAGAATATGTGCTGGGAGGAGCAGGGACAGTTTACCGGGGAAATATCTCCGCTGATGCTGCAGGAAATAGGACTGGATCTGGTGATGATCGGCCATTCTGAGAGGAGGCATGTTTTCCGGGAGACAGACGAGGAGGAGAACAAAAAGGTTAAATGCGGTCTGGAGCATGGGTTTACGACATTGCTGTGTATCGGTGAGACGGCGGAGGAAAAGAAATATGATCTGGGATCGGAAGTGCTCAGAACGCAGCTGAAGATCGGGCTTGAGGGTGTGGATGTGTCACACATCGGAAAGATCTGGGTTGCTTATGAACCGGTGTGGTCCATCGGAGTCGGCGGCATACCGGCCACAGCAGATTATGCGGAGCGTATGCACGGTGAGATCAAAAAGTGTCTGTCAGAGCTTTTCGGGGATGCCGGTAAGGAGATCCCGGTACTTTATGGCGGAAGTGTCAATCCGGGGAATGCGGAAGAACTGATCATACAACCCTCTATCGACGGACTTTTTGTGGGACGGTCCGCATGGCAGGCAGACAGGTTTAATGAACTGATCCGGATGGCAAAGACGAAGGCTGAGGCGGAAGGCAGATAAAGCGGATGCACAGAGGATGAGGCAGGATTGGCAGAAGCAGGTATAGTGGGAACAGCTGTCTGGCACAGGCGGCATAATAATAAAATAGAATGATTAGATAGGAGAGAAAAGGTATGAAGATAGTGATCGGATGTGATCCTAATGCGCAGCAGGCAAAAGAAGAGTTGATCAGGTTTATGGAGTCAAAAAATTACGGTGAGATTACAGATTTCGGCAGTGAAGATCCAATCTATGCCAATACAGCAGCTGCAGTAGCGGAAAAAGTAGCGGCAGGCGAGTATGACAGAGGGATCCTGATCTGTGGTACCGGACTGGGAGTGTCTATTTCCGCTAATAAGGTAAAGGGTGCTTACGCGGCGCTTCTTTCAGACGTGTATACTGCAAAGCGGGCAAGGTTGAGCAACGATGCAAATATAGCATGTCTTGGTGCATTTACTACCGGTGATAAGCTGCGGGAAGAGCTGATTGACGCTTTTCTGACCAATGAGTTCGTACCGGGCTGCAGTTCTCAGCCAAAGGTAGATGCTTTTGTGAAGTATGAGAGTGAACATTTGAAATAAGTGAGCACCGGAAAACGGCGGACTTTGCTGATGTGTCTGGTAAGGTACGTCTGTGAGGATGTATTTGCAGGGGGAAAGAGACAGGGAAAACAGGGAGGGGACCTGATATCTTGAAGCAGAGACGGAAACAAATATAGCTGATGACCTGCAGGAATAAAATCCCCCCGCCAGGCATAAGATGTAACAAAGCATGGCGGGGGGATTTTCTATATGACGAAAAACAAATCAAAGGCTTGCGGCAAGACAGAAGGGTACGGCAAGTCAGGTGATTTGCTTCATGAGCGTGTCATTGCAGTGGCAGGCTATATTGTTGAAAATAACGCAACGGTAAGACAGACTGCGAAAGAGTTCGGAATCAGCAAGAGTACGGTACATAAGGATGTAACTGACAGGCTCACGGCAATCAATCCAGCGTTGGCAAAACAGGTGCGGTCAGTACTGGACGTAAATAAATCAGAGCGTCATATCCGCGGTGGTCTGGCTACGAGAGAGAAATACCTGCATCAGCATACGACCGGCTGATTCTATAAAACAGGAGGAGATCAAAACTATCGGAAAGAGAGTTTGGCTTTTCGGTAGTTTTTCTTTTGTCAGAGGGCTCTCATGAAAAGGTAATGCCGCGCCCGGTGTTGGGGAAGATCAGTGCGGCGGCCAGGTCGAAAAGAAACAGGAGAAGCAGGATGGCTGTGATGATGCTTCTCAGTTTTTCAGGTATAAGGAACCACAATTTTTTCAACAGTGCGGACAGCAAACATACCCAGGCGGCTCCGGCGATACCGATTCCGAGAGCCGAATAGAGACAGATATAGCCGCGGAAATTGAGCGGATAACTGCTGTAGTCCCAGTAGCGCAATTCCCAGAAATAGTCAAGAAACAGCCCTATGATCAATTCCAGAGAAGTACCGGCCAGAACAGAATAAAAAAATACTTTCAGAGGTTGCCGTCTCAGAGAAAAAAGGAAAAGATACATGAGGACGGCGCCTGTCCCATAGACGGGAAGCCAGGGGCCGTAAAGGAAGCCGCGGTTTCTGAAATGTCCTTCTTTCAGAAAGAAGAGAAACACTTCCCACACAAAGCCACAGAACGAGGCGGTAAAAAAGTAGAAGATCAGCAGGGTAATGTATTCCTGTGTTGTTGTATGGCTGTCTTTCGGCAGAGCTTTAAAATCGGAATGAGGTGAATGTTTTTTCATAGGGATAGTGTGCCCGGAATGTGAAATTTTATTTCCGCGGGCAACGAGCCAGGTAGCCGTGCTTAAAGCCAATGAAGTGATGCTATTTAAGAGGATAAGTCGGGATATTCAGGGTTATTATTCCGCTGCCGGCAGTGGCTGACCTTCTGTCATGAAAAGTAAAATAGACAAACGGAAGTATTCGGGGTATACTATAGCTTATGACGGGAAATACACACAGGATAAACAGAACAGGGAGGACAGATGATGCAGCAGGAGATGATCATTGTGCTTGACTTTGGCGGTCAATACAATCGGCTGATCGCAAGACGTGTCAGAGAGTGCAATGTATATTGTGAAGTACATCCGTACGATATGAGCCTTGACAGAATCAGGGAACTGAATCCGAAAGGGATCATTATGACGGGAGGGCCGAACAGCGTTTACGAGGAAGGCTCCGCCCTCTGTGATAAGAAAATTTTTGAACTGGGAATTTCGATTTTGGGGATCTGTTACGGTTCTCAGGTGATGGCTCATGTGCTGGGCGGCGAGGTTGCGACAGCACCGGTCAGTGAATACGGAAAGACGGAAGTCACCACAGACACATCGTCGAGCCTGTTTCAGGATGTGGGGGGAAAGACGGTCTGCTGGATGAGCCATACCGATTATATCGCAAAGGTGCCGGAAGGATTTTCTGTGACAGCGCATACGCCGGTGTGCCCGGTTGCAGCTATGGAGGACAGAAAGCGGGGACTTTATGCGACGCAGTTTCACCCGGAGGTAGTGCATACGGCAGAGGGTGCGAAGATGCTGCGAAATTTTGTAGTGGATGTCTGCGGCTGCAGGGGGGAGTGGCGCATGGATTCTTTCGTGGAGACATCTATAAGAAAACTTCGGGAAAAGATCGGGGTCGGCAAAGTGCTCTGCGCTCTTTCCGGCGGTGTGGACAGTTCGGTGGCGGCAGTGTTATTGTCGAAGGCAGTGGGAAAACAGCTCACCTGCGTTTTTGTGGATCACGGTCTGCTGCGCAAATACGAGGGGGATGAGGTCGAGGCTGTATTTGGTCCCGAGGGGCCTTATGACCTCAACTTTATCCGCGTGAACGCGCAGGAGCGGTTTTATGAGAAGCTTGCCGGAGTATCGGAACCGGAGGAAAAGCGCAAGATCATTGGGGAGGAGTTTATCCGTGTCTTTGAAGAGGAGGCGAAAAAGATCGGTGCGGTGGATTTTCTGGTGCAGGGGACGATTTATCCGGATGTGATCGAATCCGGCCTTGGAAAATCGGCGGTGATCAAATCCCACCACAATGTGGGCGGACTTCCGGACTATGTGGATTTTAAGGAGATCATTGAACCGCTCCGTCTGCTGTTTAAGGATGAGGTGAGACGGGCCGGACTGGAGCTGGGGATCCCGGCGTATCTTGTTTACAGGCAGCCGTTTCCGGGGCCCGGTCTGGGGATCCGCATCATTGGCGAAGTGACGGCGGAAAAGGTACGCATCGTGCAGGATGCGGATTTTATCTATCGGGAAGAGATCGTGAAAGCCGGATGCGATAAAGGGCTGGGACAGTACTTTGCGGCGCTGACAAACATGAGAAGCGTGGGAGTCATGGGAGATTTCAGGACGTATGATTACGCGGTGGCGTTGCGGGCGGTAAACACCAGCGATTTTATGACGGCGGAGTGCGCGCAGATACCGTTTGAGGTGCTGCAGAAGGTGATGAACCGAATCATCAATGAGGTGAAAGGAGTTAACCGGGTGGTTTATGATCTGACGAGTAAACCGCCGGGGACGGTGGAATTTGAGTAGCGCGGGTGTTCCGAGGCACACCTGATTATCCTGTGAGGGCAATCTAGGGCAACTCCAAAAAGCGAATAGAGTAAGTTCAAATGACCTTGCAGAGAGGAAGATTCCTTTCTGTGAGGTTGTTTGAACTTAGAGGGATGGGGAGAGAGGGCCTTGAAAATAAAATGTTTATGGTTGAGGGAAGTAATTTCAGATTAGGTGGTATAGCCCCAATTATAAGGGATGTACCGTCTTTGCTTGCGCTCAACGAGCGCATTTTCCTTTGGCCTGCCTTAACCTTTTCTTTCAGTTCCCGCTGTTCCGCTTCATACTCTGCGGACAGCTTCAAAAATCTGTCATGGCTGATTGCACCGCTTATATCGCCCTCATAAATCCGCTTGAAGATACGGTCAAGTTCTGCAATCCGTTTTTTCGCCTGTCCGATTTGCCGTTTCCTGCGTTTTATTTCCTTTTCCGTTTCGGCAGAGCGTTGTTGATACATCATTTCATGGAAAGCCATGATGTCATCAAAGAAGAGGGCAGTTACGTCAAATATCCTGCCCCATACGATTTGCTTCAACACTTCTTCGCGGATAAAGTGAGCTATGCAGCTTCCCGTATTGCTTTTGCACTTTGCACAGCGGTAATGGTCTTGTGAGACATTAAAACTTTTGCAAGTGGCGAAGTGTAATTTGCTCCCACAATCCGCACAGTATACCAGGCCGGAAAACACTTCCAGCCTGTCCGCTTTTGTGGGGCAGCTTTGACAGATGTTCCCCCGCCTGTCCCTGCGCCCGCTTGATTTTTGTTTTAGAAAGATTCTGGTTTTAGTTATGATCTGTATGGCAGATGTCTATAATATATAGACCCCGAATACAAGAGGGTGGCCCGATAAGGGCCTACAACCTGTAAATGTATAAAGTTTGGAGGATAGCGGTATCTAGACTGCTGTTTTTTCAAAGGGTTCACTGCATGTTGCCCTGGTGGGAGCAGGTTAGCTGAAAAAACAGGATAGGCCTTATGCTCGCTTGGAACACAGGCCTATTTTTTTCGCTTCTTTCTCTGGAAATTGATGATTTCCTCTTTCCTTTCATTGATTGCGGAGATTTCTTCTTCTGTTGTAGTGAATTGCAATATATCTTCTACCCTGCAGTCCAGTATTAGGCACAGCTCATTGAGGGTGTTGGAGGTGATTGGCTCTCCATGCCCCATTCTTCTAAGTGTATTACTGCTTATTCCCCAGTGATATATAAGCTGATATTTCGTGATTCCTCTTTCTTTCATGGTAGCCCACAGCGGTTCATACGAAATCATGCGGATTCCCTCCTTTCCTGTCAGGGTTCCCAATGTTTATATGTTCATTCTAGTATCAATGTAAAATGTTAAACATTCATTACATTTAATGGGGGTTACATATTGAATATATACCTTGCACAGGGGAGGATTGAAGATTATATCGAGCAATATGGACTGGAAGAAATTGAATACACTTTTTTACACTAGAAAGCTTCTGATATGGAACTTTTGGAATGTAGGGTGGATTCAGTATATGATGATGAAATAGAGTACACATATTGGATTGAACAGCAAATATATAATGAAGAATTTAGACCAACGAATTATAAAACACTGTATATTGAGTGTGAGGAAGATACTGATGGCTGGATTATTTGTAGAATTTACTATAAGGATTTATTTGATTTCGGATATTAAAAATTAGCGGGAGATAATGATATGAAGAGGAAAAGAATCTATGCAATCCTTATGGTTGCAATTATGGCACTTACCAGCGGATGTGGGAACACAGAAGATACAAACAAAACAGATGCATCTGTGGCAGAGAGCAGTACCAGTGAAACAATGGAAACTGGAAAGGTTGGTGTTGCAGAAAAGGAAACCGCTGAATCTGAAAGTTCTGTTTCTGAATCAGATGACATTGACAGTAAAATCACGGAGAAAGATGATTCAGAGCTTGATTTAAAAGGTTATTACTATGGCATGGAAGATAGGACTGTTTGTAATAACGGTGAAAATATCTTTGGCTCTGTAATTTATAATGGCACAGATTTTACAGGGTATGTCACCACTTCAAAAGTTCCCATCTATGCAGAAAATGATGTAAAAATGGGCTATGTCAAAGAGGGTGTTGATATCATTATTTCTGGAGGATATGTAGGCTGGTGCCAATTTGATTTGGATGGTGAGAACAGGTATGCAAGGCTTTCTGACATTGAAGCAAATTCAATTATTATGGATGAAAGGGATGCAATGGTAGCAGCAGAGGAAGCAAATAAACAGGAACAGGCTTCTGCGAGAGGAGAGACACCTGTGCCCCCCGAACAGTCTGAACAGATTGTTCCCGTTGAAACTGAACCAGTTGAAAGTGATAAGTACACTCCTGAAGAAGCAATTGCAGTTTATCGTGGATTGATGGAAGCAGGTGGAATTACTTGGTCTCCCGAAATTAAGGATGTTGTTAGTTGGGGTACAGGTTGGTTGTATCTTGACAAAGGACAACCTGAATCTGCAGCAGGTTCTTCTTTGGAATCTTTTGCTATTGGTGGTCACTCCTGGACTAAATTCTACATTGAAGTAACAGGTTCTGATGATGAATGTGTTTATTATACAATGTGGGTTTGTTAAAACAAAAAAAGAGTTTTGAGAAATCCAGGCTCTTAAACAGACAAAAAAGATTATCTATTCGATTAAGAAGCAGATAATCTTTTTTACTGTTCCCATGGAGCTTTAGGCATTGTCCTGAAATTCCATTCCAAGTGTGCATATTTTGGTGGGATAGGAACTTCATAATATACACAGCTTTGCATTTAAGTTAATTATGCAAGAATACCATGCCAGTGGAGCCTTGCCGATAGGGGCGGAATACGTTATAATACCTTTACAAGGTCAATTTCTCCATATCCGGAGGCACACCCGATTATCCTGTGAGGCAATCTGGGGCAGCCCCAAAAAGCGAATAGAGTAAGTTTGAATGACCTTGTAGAGAGGATGATTCCTTTCTATGAGATCATTTTAAGTAAGAGGGATGGAGAGAGAAAGCCTTGAAAATAAAAGGATTGAGAGGTATCAGGTGTCAATACGGTTTGAATCAGAGGGGCATGTATCCCGTGTATTGTGCTTCTGGTTTATTTTTGGAAGAAATGGGTAGAGGATATGCAAGATAGCCTTTTGAGGATAATCGGGGTTGCACCTGAACAGCGGCAATTAAATTTTGGGGCAGCCCGGTGGCTGCACCATGCGTAAAAGACACGCATGGAAATCCGCAGGCGTAGAAAATGTCTGGCCGTTACCAGGAGATATTGGAAACAGACAGAAGAAAAGGAGGAGATGAGTATGAAGCAGGACATGATTGTAATTCTTGATCTGGGCAGTACCGAAAACGCGGCGATGGCCCGCCGGGTGAGGGAGTTGGGGGTATACAGTGAGATTCATCCCCATGATATTACTCTGGAAGAGCTGAATGGTCTGCAGAATGTAAAAGGGATCATTTTAAATGGCGGGGAAAACCGTATGGTAGACGGGGCGGCGGTGGAAGTATCTCCCGAGCTCTATCGCCGCGCTTATCCGATACTTGCCGTAGATCATCCCACTGCGAAATGTGACAGGAAATTGGAGAAGGCACCGGATGAGGCTGCTTTAAGGGGATTTTTATTTGATGTATGTCATGCCGAACCGAACTGGAATATGAAAAATTTCATAGAGGATCAGGTGGAGCTTATCCGCAGGCAGGTGGGAGATAAAAAAGCGCTTCTTGCGCTCTCCGGCGGAGTGGATTCATCGGTAGTGGCAGCGCTTTTGATTAAGGCGATCGGGAAGCAGCTGGTATGTGTTCATGTGAACCACGGCTTAATGAGAAAGAATGAATCGGAAAGTGTCATTGACGTATTTAAGAGTCAGCTTCATGCAAATTTAATTTATGTGGATGCCACGGAAAGATTTTTAGGAAAGCTTGCCGGCGTTGCAGATCCGGAACAGAAACGTAAGATCATAGGCGGAGAATTTATCCGGGTATTTGAGGAGGAAGCCAGAAAACTGGAGGGTATTGATTTCCTTGGTCAGGGGACGATTTATCCGGATATCATAGAAAGCGGAACCAAAACGGCTAAAATGGTGAAATCCCACCATAACGTGGGTGGACTGCCGGAGGATTTAAAGTTTGAACTGGTGGAGCCGTTAAAACAGCTGTTCAAGGATGAAGTGAGGGCCTGCGGAATTGAACTCGGTCTGCCGGCTGAAATGGTCTACCGTCAGCCGTTTCCGGGGCCCGGTCTGGGCGTACGGTGTCTTGGGGCAATTACCAGGGATAGGCTGGAAGCAGTGCGGGAGTCCGATGCCATTCTCAGGGAGGAGTTTGAAAAGGCAGGGCTTAATAAAAAGGTGTGGCAGTACTTTACGGTGGTGCCGGACTTTAAGTCTGTGGGTGTGAAAAACAATGCCAGATGCTTTGACTATATGGTGATTATCCGGGCGATCAATACGGTCGACGCTATGAGCGCAACGATTGAAAAAATAGACTGGGATGTGCTGGAAAAGATTACGAACAGGATTCTGGCGGAGGTGGAACATGTTAATAGAGTTTGCTATGATATGAGTCCGAAGCCGCCGGCGACTATTGAGTTCGAGTAACGGATAAAATCCCGGAAATGCTGATAAAATGGGCGTTTCCGGGATTGTTTTATGCTGTTTGGCTCTAAAATGGCTCTATTTATTTGATGAATACTGGATTGGGGGTGGGTATCATGATACCTGCTTTTTAATACAGAGGAATTTCGCCCTCATAGTTGTCGGCTCTTTCCAACAGAGGACCGGTTGCACCCATTGTAAAAGCTATATCACTGCTTCGGATAGACAATAGTTCCATTCCAATCTTCAGATTAAGAAAGTCTAATATCTGCTGATTAAGTTGAATTACACCATTCTCTGAAATATTTACCCAACAGTATGACCGCCCTTTGTATTTGACAAATTCGCCCTCTGCGGTCTGATAATTCTGTAAAGCCGGATTATCAGTAAGAATGTGTCCTAATTTTGACGGTTCTAACAATCCTTTTCTTGTCACACAAAAGCCGCCAGTGACCTTGCTTCCAGTAAAAAGATAGACTTTTCTCTCTGCTGTGGCGTTGTACTCTGTAAGAGCCTGTGTTGGGAGATGGATTGTCAAGTCATCTCGTATCAGCGATTTTCCGAAAATAAATTTACCGCCTTTATTCATCTGTGGCATATATCATCAACTCCTTTTCTTAAAAGTGGAAGTCCACTATACCACAAGAAAATTCAAATGTCACTAAGGCTCTCTAAAGTGTGGCAAGTTATTTTTCGGCATAGCGAGAATGATTAGTTGTCGGGATATATTTTTTAGAGAGAGCCTGTTGCCTCTAATTGTTTTCGGAAGCGTTATTCTCCGAGTAGTAATGGAACGCTTTTACGATATAATCAGAAGCCCCCTCTCCATATTTGTTATCAGTCATGTTTTTGATATAATTGCTTGAATATGTGTCGATAAGAACATTGATATAGGGCTTATCGAGGGATACGCTGGTGCTATTTTCCTGTATAAGCCGCAATAGTTCGTGTACAATGGATTGTATTTTAGGGGAGGAAACATCTTCTGACAAATTAGTGGTTAGTCTGCCATACAGAATATCAGATTGTTTTCCAATTTCTTTCACTTCTTCCGTTAGTTGTGTTTCCATGAGTTCAGAGAAATGCTCTAAATTATGTTTCATGGCTTCGGTGTATTTTTCAATACTGCCGAATTGGTGAATAGCAAGTTTAGCTACTGTCAGGAGAAGTTATACTGGCGGTCGAAAAGGCTGACCGCTCAGTATAAAGTAATACGATTGGTATTACAAAGGACAGAAAAGTAATACCAGAAGTAATACTGACAGATGTTGGCAGTACACAGGGTATTACAGATACCTGCCCCGAAGGGGGCATATATAGAGGGTTTTAGGGGGATTGAATTTGAGGCAGATTGAAAATTTTTGATGGCAGATAGAGAAAATAGATAAAGGAAGGGATTGCTTATAGGAAGAGGAAAACAGTTAATAGAACCAAGGAAGAATTTTACGATTCGGTTGTCGGATGAGGAGCGTGAGCAGGCTGAGCATGATGCCAGAGCCAGCAATATGAAAGCATCTGATTATGTAAGATATCTGATTGCTCATGCAGGTAAGGCGGATATTTCGTTTGCATATGACAGACGGGATCTGATTCGTCAGATTTCAGGTCTTTGCAATAATTACAACCAGATGACGAAAACAGCTAATGGGTGCGGTTATGTATTTGACAGTACCATGAAAGATGCAAATCATCTGATGGAACAGATAAAAGAAAAAATGAAGGAGTTAGCGGACAAATGGCGATAACCAAGACAATGCATATGAAAGCAAGCGGCAAAGGGAAGGTTGGTATTCATTTGGAACATGCCATCAATTATATTCTACAGACGAAAAAACTTGGGAATTCCAATCTGACAGGCGGTATTAACTGCCTGCCAGATTCTGCCTATGAGCAGATGAAAGCAACCAAGCAGATGTTTGGGAAAGAGGGAGGCAGACAAGGGTATCATTTCGTCATATCCCTAAAACCGGGCGAAGGGACACCAGAGGAGATGTATGATATTGCAATGCGTTTTTCGGAGCGGGCATTTGGCGGAGAGTATGAAGCGGTAGTGGCTGTCCATACGGACAGAAACCATCTTCACGCACATATCGTCATTAACAGTATAAATATGGTAACAGGATATAAGTTCCAGTATCACGAGGGTGACTGGAAATACAAATTCCAGCCTATCACCAATAAGCTGTGTGACGAATATGGACTGCACATTACTCCTGCAGAATACAGCAAAGAGCCTAAAAATATGGCAAGACCGCAATGGGAGCGAGAACAGGTATTTTCCAAGTGGATTGAACAGGATGCAAGATTCTGCGCCCTTAATGCAGAAAATATGAAACACTTTATTTTCCTGCTGGAGAAGCAGGGGTTTGAGGTAAAACAGGGGGAGTATATTGCTGTAAAGGTTCCAGGAATGAAGCGGTTTAAAAGACTGGATACCATTTCAGAAGATTTTAGCAGGGAAAACTTGGAGGCTATGTTTAAATACGGAGATGCGAGTCTGGCATCCCCTGTGAATCATGGAATGCCTTTAATACCAATAAGAAAAACAATTCTTACACCATATCAGAGAAAGTGTTATGCACGGATGTATCGTTTGCGGCTGGCAGAGAAAAAGCGTTTTACGTACAAATCAGCGTATCTGTATGAGCAGATACGGAAAATGCATGAGCTGCAGGAAGAGTATCTGGTGGTTGTCAACTATGATGTGAAATCATTTGTGGATTTGGTTCATTTAAAATTCCGCTTACAACAAGTGGACGAAGAATTGTGTAAGATACAGAAAGAAATGTATCAGGACAGAGCTTCGCAGAAAAGAGCCTGTAAGACAGCAGAAGATTTGGCGTTTTTTGAAGCATCGGAGGACGATTATCGGGAACGACTGAAGCAGATAAAGCTTCAAAAGAAAAATAATCATAAGAAGCTGAAAACGGTGGAACGGTGTCTTGAGAGAGATGGAAGTACGCTGGATGCGGAACTGGAGTATCGGATACCTGTTGGGAATATGGATGATTTAACAGAAGTTGCAAGGGATGAAGTGCTGGGGAAGCCGCATCGGCAGACGGAGGATTTGGTAGTTTCACAAGTGATTTCAGAAGATATTACTGATGAAATTGCGGCTGATGTTGAAGATAGAGATGCGGCTGATATGAAGTTACCCGCAAACAAAGCTGATTATATGAGAATGAGCGTGGCTGAAAAAGTGTTCTGTTATCCGTTTGATACAAAGGGAATAGAATCGGCATTTGAGATGGTTCGGGCGTATTTTGAAAAGATAGATATGGACACAGGTTTTCATTCCGTATATGAGGAGGCAAAACTTCTGTCAGATTACTATGAGAAGCAGAAAGCGGAAGAATTTATCGGAGAGAGAGCAGAACGGGTAATAGAGACAATGAAACTTCTGGGAATTGATGCAGGCAGAATGGCAGAGTATTCAATCGATGTATTGTCTGAGGTATTTAGCTTTGGGGATATGGAGTATTTTGCTGGAATTAAGTTGTTTAATAGAGTAATTGATAGATTGGAAATTAATATGGAACAGCAGAAACGATATGAAGTGTTTGACCGGATTTATGAGGAAGGGATGCAAAAGAAGGATTACAAATATGATAGGTATATTCGTTAAAGTTAATTATAGTTCCGTATAAATTTTCTACTTACACTAAAATACCATTAAATGCTGTATTTGTAGAATAAATTATAAGTTTAATAAATTTTACTTGTATTGAAAATTATGGATTTACTACAACCTAGAAAGTCAGTGCCTATACAGATTTATAATATTGCAAAATAATGCAAATGGTATTTGGCTGCAGAACTATAGGTTGATGGATAAACTTAAGCAGAGAGTATATGGATAGTTCAAAACATTTAAGAAAAAACCTTTTCAACTTTAAAGCTGAAGAATATTATATCAGTTTGAAGATTTATATAAATTTTAGAACACTCTCATCATTTTTATGCTATAATAATGCCATATCATTGGTATAGACAATAAAGGAGAACAAAAGCATGGCTTATTCAGAAGAAATAAAGAAGATTCGTCAGAAATGTTTTTTGTCACAGGAGGCTTTTGGCAGAGAACTTGGTGTTTCATTTTCATCTATTAACCGATGGGAAGGCGGAAAAAGTAAACCTAATATGTCTGCTATGAAAAAGATTAAGGATTTTTGTGATATCCACAACATTGATTTTAACGGATTAGAAGAACAATGGACACAGACGGGAAAGGATGAGTAGTAGCATGGCGAAAAAGAAAACTGCTGAAAAAGCATTGAATATAGATAATATTTTATTTAATTGCAGAGATATTTTGCGTGCGGCGCGTAACTCGGGTTCTTTTTTTGAGAAGCGTGACATGATGCTTACGCTTGTATTTTTACGTTTTATTGGTGAGAAATACGAAGACGGAATTGAAAGGCTTCGTCAGACTTTAATTGAACAAGGGCTAGATCCGGAAGATGAAAATATTAGAGCAGCATTCTTTGATGATGCTACTTTTACAGATGGGACATACAATTTGCCTCCTGAAGCAAGGTGGTCAACTATCATCAATACTCCTGCACCGGGGCTAAATGTTGCACTTGATACAGCGCTTCACAGTATTGCAACCGCTTCGAAGGATTTAAAAGGCTGTTTTATCGAAGGAACGTTTACTACTCGTAATCTCGGCGCAAATGATATTAAGAAACTTGTTGATGAAGTAAATAAAATCAGCCATAAGGCATTTGGTGAAGAAAAAGACCTTATCGGTCGAGTTTACGAATATTTCCTTAAAGAATTCGCGGTAAATGCTACAAAGGAAGAGGGAGAATTTTATACGCCTCATGATGTTGTGCAATTGATTGCGGCAATGATAGAACCTTATGACGGCACTTTATATGATCCTTGCTGTGGTTCGGGTGGCATGTTTATTCAAAGCGCCGCTCTTGTAAAATCAAAACAAGGTGATATCAACAAAATCAATATTTATGGACAGGAAAAGGACGCAGCTACTTATCGTCTTGCAAAAATGAATCTTGCACTTCGCGGACTCAGCCATAACCTTGGTGAAACAAATGATTCGTCCTTTACACACGATTTACATAAAGGGTTATACTTTAACTATATTATGGCAAATCCACCGTTCAATCTGAAAGGTTGGTATGATGAAAATTTAAAGAGTGATGTACGTTGGTCAGACTATGTAACACCGCCTGAAAGCAATGCGAACTATGCATGGATTCTGCATATGCTTTCCCATTTGAAGAAAACGGATGGAGTTGCGGGATTCCTTCTTGCTAATGGTGCATTGAATGATAGTGATACTTTAGAAATCCGCAAGAGGCTGATTCAGAATGATAAGGTTGAAGCGATTATTGTTCTTCCAAGAGAACTGTTTATTACAACAGATATCAGTGTTACATTATGGGTTTTGAACCAAAATAAAAAGGGCGGTAACTACCACGGTAGAATATTGCGTAATCGTGAGAATGAAATGCTCTTTATGGATTTGCGTACATGGACAGAAAATTCGGTAAAGGGAGAAAGCAAAAAGAAAGTATGTTTGGTAACAGAACAGATTGAAAAAGCAGTAGATATTTACCATACATGGCAGAGTGAAGGAACTGACGGAACAAAATATGAAATTCCTGAACTTTATCGTAGCGTAGCTATTGCAGAAGTTGAAACCAAAGGTTGGGTGCTTACGCCAAGTAAATATATTGAATTTGTCGACCATGATTTAGAAATTGACTATGAAAAGGAAATGACTCGTGTTCAGGCAGAAATGAAAGAAATCATGAAGGCTGAAAAGAAATCCCAGCAAATGCTGGAAGATGCATTTAGGGGGATTGGTTATGGGATTGACTAATTGTATTTTGGGACATTATTTGGAATTATGCTCAAACAAAAATACAGATTTAGTATATGGAATTTATGATGTCCGTGGTGTAAACAACTTAAAACAATTGATGCCAACAAAAGCAGATTTGAATGGACGAGATTTGAGTAAATTTCAGATTGTTAATTCGGGTGAGTTTGTTTTTAATCATAGAACTTCTCGAAATGGTTCGAAGTTTAGTATTGCATATAATGACAGTGCTAATTCGATTATATGTACAGAAGATTATGTTGTGTTTAAAATTAGGGATGACTGCAAAAAAATTTTAAATGCCAGATGGTTATATATGTTTTTTAACCGCCCTGAATTTGATCGCTATGTTATTACTAATTCGTGGGGAAGTTCTACGGAATTTTATGATTGGGAGGATATTAAATCAATTGAGATTGAGGTTCCCTCTTTCTCGATTCAACAGAAATATGTTGATGTTTACAATGCTATGCTTGCAAATCAAAAAATGTATGAGTGTGGATTGGATGATTTAAAACTTGTGTGTGATGCTTATATTGAGGATTTAAGACGCAAGGTGCCTTGCGAGGCTATCGGTTCTTTTATTGAAGAAAGAAATGAAAAGAACATGGATAATGCTATTACATTATTTCAAGGTGTAAATGTTGACCATGTATTTACAGAGCCGAAGCGTGTTGCTGAAGATTCTGAGAATGGAAGTGTTGTAAGAACAGGACAATTTGCCTTTAACAAAGTAATGAAGGCACATAATACAAAGCTGCCGATAGCTTTACGTGAAGGTCCAGATTGCGTTGTATCCAACTCTTATCAAGTATTTGAAGTTACCAACACAAGTAAATTGCTGCCTAAATATCTTTTGCTTTGGTTAAATCGCGAAGAAACGCAAAGATATGCTGGATTCATTTCTTTTGGTACTACAAGAGATATTTTTACCTTTGAAGATATGAAAGAAATATCTATTCCTCTGCCGGATATTAAAATTCAGCAAAGTGTAGTAAATATTTTTTTGTGTTATCAATCAAGATATAATATCAACGAAAAACTTAAATCTCAGATAAAAGATATCTGCCCTATTTTGATCAAAGGCTCTATCGAAGAAGCACGAAAACGAGGAGGCATAATTAATGGCTAAGTTAAAAGAATATAATGGTTACTACTGTGAATCAGAATATGAATATGCTTTCCTTGACTTTTTGAAAAAGGAAGGCTGGAACTACCTTCTTGGCAGCAAAGTTTCTCGTGTAACCAAAAGGGATGTGCTGATTGCGGCTGATTTCAAGAAGTTTATAGCCGATACAAATCCAGACTTAATGGAAGATGAAGTTACTCAGATTTTTGATAATGTCCGTCTTGTTGGCAGTGAAAGCGATTTTGCGACTTTACACAAAGTGTATAGTTGGATGGTTGATGGCATTCAGTTTACGCCGCAATATGGACTGGTGAAAATGATACCACTTATTGATTTTGAAAATTGGGACAAGAACATATTCCGTGTGGTAAATCAGTTCACAGTAGAATATACAAATAATGGTCAAAAACAAAATCGTAGACCGGACGTGCTTTTGTTTGTAAATGGTATGCCGTTGTGCATAATAGAACTAAAAAATCCTGCCGATGCTCACGCTACTGTGTATGATGCATGGGAACAGATTAATATTCGTTATTGGAGAGATATTCCACATCTTTTGCATTACTGTCCTCTGGCTTGCATTTCCGACGGTGTGAAAACAAGACTTGGGACAGTTCGTACTTCTTATGAGCATTTTTATGCATGGAGACGTGTGAATGATGGAGATAAAGTATCTACTCTGCCTTTTGCAGAAACAGAAACTATGATAAAGGGCGTATATGCTCCTGAACGATTTTTAGAAATTTTTAGAGATTACATTTATTTTCAGGATAGCATTTATGATAGTTCGGAAGTGGAAATTGTATGTCGTTATCCACAATTCTTTGCGGCAAGATTACTAAAGCAAAGTATAGTAAATTCTGTTGCCACCAAAAGCGGTAAAGGTGGAACATATTTCGGTGCAACCGGATGCGGGAAAACATACACAATGGCTTTTCTTGCCCGACAGCTAGCACTCCGTTGTACCGATATACCGGAAATCGGTTCGCCGACAATTATTCTAATTGTTGACCGTGATGAATTGCAAAAGCAGGGGGCGAAGCTTTTTACAAAGAGCAAAGAATTTTTGAACCTCGGTGAAGTAGCTGTTGTTAAAAATAGAGCACAGTTAAGACAGGAGCTTGGTGCAAGACAAAGTGGGGGTTTTTATATTTGCACCATTCAGAAATTCTGTGACAGGGAAGATGACAAAATCGGGATTATCAATGATAGACAGAATATTATATGTTTTTCCGATGAGGCTCATAGAACACAACTTGAACATTCTAAGAAAATTCAGTTCAGTAAAGATGCTGATGAAAATATGAAAGCGATGGTTTCAAAGCCATATGCAAAAGTATTGAAAGAAGCATTTCCACAGGCTACGTTTGTTGGATTTACCGGCACACCTATTGCAGAAACATATCAAACATTTGGAGATGAAATTGACCGATATACAATGGATCAGGCAGTTGCAGACGGTTTGACGGTTTCTATCAAGTATCACCCTCGTATTGCCAAGGTATTGTTTGATAATAACAAGGTAAAAGAAATTGAAAATTATTATAAAAAATGTGCTGATGATGGTGCAACCTATGAGGATATCGAAGCAAGTAAGAAAGCAATGAGTTCTATGGAAGTTATTCTTGGCGAGCCTTCCAGACTTGAGCGTCTGGCAACAGATATTCATGACCATTATGTTTCAGCTTGTGCAGGTGACCTGGATAGGGTACAAAAAGCAATGGTGGTATGTTCTAATAGAAAAATTGCTTATGCATTACTACAGAAGTTTAAGGATAAATACCCTGAATGGTTTGAAGAGAAGAAAACACAGAAAGGTGTTTCTGTAACGGAAGAAGAACTAAAAGAATTGAAACCAATGCCATTTATTGCAATGGTATCGAGTGTCGGCAGCAACGATGAAAAAGGTATGTATAATTATTTAGGAGGGGTTAAGAATGACAAGCGTTCGGAAGAACTGGATATTGCTTTTAAACAGGAAAAATCGAACCTCCATATGGTTATTGTTGTAGATATGTGGATTACGGGTTTTGATGTTCCATGTCTTACATATTTGTATAACGATAAACCTCTTAAAAAGCATATGTTGATACAGACCATCAGCCGTGTAAACAGAAAATATCCGGGCAAAGAATTTGGTATGGTTATTGATTATATCGGAATTCGCGATAATATGCGTGAAGCAATGAAGATGTATGGCGGTGATGCTTCCGTTGCGCCTACGTCTGATGATGTTGAGCAGGCTACATCTGTGTTTAGAGAAGAGTTAGAAATCTTAAAAACTCTGTTTACGAATTATGATTTAACCCCTTTCTTAAATCTGGATTGTGACCCCGCCGCACGTTATAGACTTCTTGCAAAAGCTGCAGAGTATGTATTTGTATCAACGCAGGAATTGAAAACAGAAGGAAATAAAGGTTCTCAAAAGGTTTCATTTAAAACTTACTTTCTAAAGACTGTAAAACGAATGAGAACTGCTTTTGATATTTGTCAGCCTTCCGGCTACCTTGGTGAAGAAGAATCTGCACTTGCACAATGTTTTATGGGTATAGCTGGTTTTGTCCGTAAAATGAGTGGAACAAGTGAAGTGGATACAGATACCATGAATCGCGCAGTTTCAAAGATGGTTGAGGAAGCGTTGAAATATAATCGGGTGGAAAGTGTTCTCGAAAGCGGCGAGGAAGAAGATATCTTTTCACCGGAATACTTTGAAAAATTATCTGATGTTAAAATGCCTGCAACGAAGCTGGAACTTCTTGTGAAAATGCTTCGCAAGCAGATTAAGGAATATGGAAAAGTGAACCAGTTGGCTGCAAAGTCATTTCAGGAAATGTTAGAAAAGACGATTGCAGAGTATCATGAAAGACGCAAACGTCTAACTGCCGAAGAAGCCGGAGAAGCACAGGAACAGGCATCTGAAGATATTATTAGAATTGCTACAGAACAGGCTTTAGCTATTCTTTGTCAGATGAACGAGAACAGAGAAAGTTTTCGTAAAATTGGTTTAACATTTGAAGAAAAAGCATTCTATGATATTTTGATTTCTCTGCGTGACCAATATAACTTTGAATATGGGACGGATCAAGAAGTTGACGGTGTTGTAATCAATGATAAGTGCAAAAACTTAGCCCAAAAAGTAAAGGAAATCATTGATACAAAATCTTCGTTTGCAGACTGGCTTAATAATCAGAATATAAGAAATCAATTAAAGCTGGATATTAAAATATGCTTGGTTAAGAATGGGTACCCACCTCAATATAGCCCGGAAGTATTCAATAAGGTTATGGAGCAGGTAGAGAATTTTGAGGAGTATTCAGGAGCAGAAGATTTAAAAAATGAGACATCTGCTTCGGCAAAGATTTATCAATATGAGACAGAGAGCAATGTGATGATGGTTGCTGAAGACCCAATACCTTATGGCAAATCATAAGATAATTAATCAGTAGAGAGGCGATGAATATGAAGTATGTTTTTTTCTATGATGAAACAGAGTATAGCAGAAAGATTAATTATAAGACTGTTACCGCCAATAATTACTGTGATAATTTCATGACTGGAATTGTGGGTTGGAAAACAGAAGAAAATGATTGTGTTTCTGACAGATACCTTGATTTTGAATCGAAGTATGATTACAGAAAAAAAGACGGAGAATTAAAGAGCCAGACTATGAAAACAAAAGATTTTAGTCTTGGGTTTGCTTCTCTTAATAACCATACTATAGAATTTTATGAAGACCTTGTATCACTGTTTGATGAGAAAATAATTATATATTTCTCTGTGTTCAGCAAAATAGAATATGTTATTAGCCAATTGTTTGTAAATTATCATAATTCTATGTTTGTTGATGTTGATTACATGAAATATTCAATTATTAAGGCTATAGATGTATATCAACCACAAAATGTGATAGAAGCAATTTATAAAGAACCACAAATATTTGTTAATGAACTACGGTCTTTTTTAGAAGATAGGATTATTAAAAATCAGGCTAATAGTATTTTGAAAGAACATGAGAATAAAGCATTTGAAGAAATACTTGTATTACTTGACGACACAGAGGCACCGGAGGCATTAGATTGGGCATATTTTGCGTCGTTTGCTGGATTTAAGAAACTGTTGATAGAGATGAATATTGTTAATTATAGGCTGATGATTGATCGAGAAGGAGAAGAAGCGCATACATTGAATGCTGCAATAAATGAAGGACTTCAAAATGTTACCGGGGAAGACTCCAGGGAATATGTGGGACTTAGAATGGCAGACATGCTTGTAGGATTAATATCTCGATTGATGCAGTCATTGAAGATATCATTAAATGGAGATTATAAAGACGGGAAAATAAAGAAGACTCTTTTGGATTCTGGTTGGTTTGCATTGAATCAAAAGCAACTTGATTTGTACAAAAAATTGTATCAAGTAATTTGTAGGAATAATGACTATTGGTACAAATCTTATGCCGGTATTTATTCAGATGATTTGGTGGCTTTTGTAGCACTTCTTCAATTTATGAATCATTTTTCTGATGCGGAAGAAATTTGCAGTAGTAAGCTTGAAATGCAACCAGAGTATTATAATGCCTTTGTCTGCGAAAGACTGAGCGAGCGTTATAAAATTATGAGAAACAAATTACCGATTGATCCTATTGCAAATGATGACAAAGATTGTTTTTATAATCAAAGAGGTGCAAAGGTTTATAAGGATATTAATAAGCAGTCCATGCTGCCATTACATAGTGGACAGAATGAATTTTATGTGCTTTCGGTGGGATTTTCACGGAATGGGATCCCGCTGGTGACAATTTCGGAGAATGAACAGCCGAAGTGTTATAGACTACCGGATGAGTACGGCGATTGGACCATGACTGTTGTAGGATTTGCCAATATGGGTGAAAGATTGTTTCCAGCGAAAGTGTTATTTTCACTAATTGATGGAAGGTATTTGGTTGATATTTTATAGATTATAGGAATGGCTGTCCTAGATTAAGATTGATAGAAAGTATGGTAATAGGTTAGGTACATATCCATATCAAAGAGTTTTTATTATTTGAAGCAAGAACGGGAGGAAAGCATGAAAACAATAGATACTAATACATTTGTAAATAGTTTTAAAGTTAAGCCGGATAAAAGTATGTCTTTCCTCTTGGGAGCAGGAGCATCCATATCATCGAATATTCCATCTGGTGGGCAAATGGTATGGGATTTTAAAAGAACATTGTATTGTACAGCCAATAACATTCGGACAAGTTTGTATGGTGATTTGTCTAAGGAAAATGTACAGAAGGAGATTCAATCATATTTTGATGGACAAGGGGGATATCCGGAATTATGGTCAACAGAAGAATATTCGTTTTATTTTGAAAAGTGCTATCCATCAAGGAGAGATCGAGAGTATTATATTCAAAATAAAGTACGAGATATAAAACCATCATTGGGATATTTATGTATGGGTGAAATGATAATCAATGGGAAAGTAGATTTAGTTTCAACTACTAATTTTGATGATTTGGTGCAAGCTGGTGTTCATTCAATTGATTCAAGTATTTCAATTAAAACAATATCATCTGCCGTTAGCAATAGTGTTGGATTTTTGTTGAATGAAGGATTTCCTAATATAATAAAATTACATGGAGATTATTTATTTGACAAATTAAAAAACACAGAGTTAGAATTGCAAAAATTAGAGGATGAAATAGCTGATATTTGGAAAACATCTATAAAAGAAAATGGATTAATAGTTATAGGATATGCTGGCAATGATAATTCTGTTATGTCTGTTCTGGAAGAATTAATCAGTGAAAATGGTATAAAGAAAGGCATATATTGGTGCAAACCAAAAGGCAGTAATCTTAGTATAAGAGCATGCAAGTTTATGGAGACCGCTTGCAATGTTAATGAACAGTCGGCAGTAGTTGAAATTGAGGCTTTTGATGATCTTATGTATAGTTTGTACTTGGCTATGAATTTGGAAAATTCCAGCATTGATGAGTTATGGAAAGGTCATGATAAAAAACAAGATATTTTATATGATGCGATAGGAAAGCATACAGCAACAGTAATAACGAATGCATTGCCAGCAATGCAGTTTCCAAGAAAATGTTATGTATTTAGTTCAAGCATTACTACTTGGAAAGAATTGCGGGCAACAACAAATAATTCTTGCGTTGCAATTTTATATAAAGGTAAAGTATGGACATTGGGGAGC